>ERZ791937.301-NODE-301-length-11644-cov-2.344637_pt1 | contig 11644 bp, 7 predicted proteins | sample MGYA00510124_ERZ791937 | MGnify/ENA primary metagenome ERZ791937 (study PRJEB30046, sample SAMN00993239) | human gut metagenome | study: EMG produced TPA metagenomics assembly of the A metagenome-wide association study of gut microbiota in type 2...
GTTTTAAAAGTTTTTATGGAGCTGTTGGTTAAACTAAACGAAGTCATTTCTTTTGTAGGAGGAAAGTATTGTGTTACACAAAGAAGAGGGGTTTGATCGTCGGAAATTTACGATGGCAGGGATCTTAGTTGCCATGGGCGTTGTCTATGGAGATATTGGAACGAGCCCTTTATATGTAATGAAAGCCATTGTAGGAGATAATGGTGGCTTGGCACGGGTTTCTGAATCGTTTATTTTAGGTTCGGTCTCATTAATTTTTTGGACATTGACTATCTTAACCACGATTAAATATGTTGTTATTGCTTTAAATGCTGATAACCATGGAGAAGGTGGGATTTTCTCTCTTTATACATTGGTTCGTAAAAAAAGTAAGTATTTGATTATTCCCGCAATGATTGGCGGCGCCGCTTTACTGGCTGATGGCGTTTTGACCCCAGCTGTGACAGTGACGACAGCGATTGAAGGCTTACGGGGGATTCCGGCATTTTTTGAACGTTTTGGCAATGACCAAACGATTATAGTGGTTATTACGTTGACGATTATTTTAATTCTTTTTTCTGTTCAACGATTTGGAACAGAATTGGTCGGGAAAGCTTTTGGGCCGATTATGTTCTTGTGGTTTACTTTTTTAGGCATCATTGGTTTAATGAATTTTAGCCAAGATTGGACGGTTATTCGTGCATTAAATCCATATTATGCTTTGCAATTACTAGTCAGTCCAGAAAATAAATTAGGTCTATTTATTTTAGGGAATATTTTCTTGGCTACAACTGGTGCTGAAGCTTTATATTCTGATTTAGGGCATGTAGGAAAAATGAATATCCGCATTAGCTGGCCGTATATTAAGATTTGTTTGATTCTTAATTATTTAGGGCAAGCTGCGTGGTTATTAACGGTCAAAGAAAACCCTGAAATGCAGGCATTAGCTGAAATTAACCCATTTTTCCAAATGATTCCACGAGGTATTCTCGTATTTGGCGTTGTTTTTGCAACAATCGCCGCAGTGATTGCTTCGCAAGCGTTAATATCAGGTTCGTATACTTTAGTTTCTGAAGCGATTAAATTGAAGTTATTACCAAGACTTAAAATTATTTATCCTGGGAGCAATATCGGTCAAATGTATATTCCAGCGGTGAATTTAATTTTATGGTTAGCTTGTTCAGCAATCGTGCTGGCTTTTAGAACATCGACACACATGGAAGCTGCGTATGGTCTATCGATTACGATTACGATGTTAATGACAACCATTTTATTGTTGTTTTATCTTTTGGATAAAATTCCAGCTTGGTCTGCGTATCTAATTTCCTTGTTCTTTGCTGCCATTGAAGTTGTCTTTTTCTTTTCAAGTGCTGCGAAGTTTTTCCATGGTGGATATGTTGCTGTGGGAATGGCAGTCTTCTTGTTATGCATCATGATTATTTGGGAACGCGGCAACGAGATTAAGGAAGCGACGGCGGAACAAGTGTCGTTGGAAAAATATGTACCACAACTTAAAGCTTTGAAAGAAGATACATCTGTACCTATGTATCAAACCAACGTGGTCTTTTTAACCTCCGATCGAGTGGATGGCGAAATTAATCGTAATATTATTTATTCGATTTTGGACAAACAGCCAAAACGAGCGAATGTTTATTGGTTTGTTAATGTTCAGGTAACAGATGAACCCTTTACTCAAGAGTATTCTGTTGATATGTTAGGGACTGATTTTATTGTGCAAGTTCAGCTATATTTAGGCTTCCATATTTCTCAAGAAGTGAATGTATATTTAAGACAAATTGTTCATGACTTGATGAAAACAGGCCGCTTGCCAAAACAGCCGCAACGTTATTCATTAACGCCAGGGAGAGAAGTTGGCGATTTCCAATTTGTATTAATTCAAGAAGAATTATCTAACGTTTCTGAACTGAAAAAATGGGATCGACAAATTATGCAGGCAAAATTAGCTATCAAAAACTTAACTACCTCTCCTGAAAGTTGGTTTGGCTTGGAATACAGTGAAGTCAAATATGAATCCGTTCCTTTAATCATTGGTCCACAACGGAAAACGCACTTAGTCGAACGAAAGAATCGTTCATAAATAGAAGAAATTTAACTAAAAGATTGAGCCTAAGTCCTTGAGATACATGGCTCAATCTTTTTTGTAGAATCAGAGTAAATACTGTAATTCCACAAAGAATTCATTTAAAAGCGTTTGGTCTTTAAAGGAATTCATCCGCTTAAAGATGGCCAGTAAGACTTCTTTTTGTGGCTCAGTTAATTGATCTACTTTTAACAAAGGAAGAAAAGCGATAATCAGAGAATAATCCAATTCTGGATTTTGAGAATGTGTAAATAATTCATGGAGTTCTGACAAAATAAACGGATGATAATAAGATTGGTCAGACTGTTCTTCTGCAGTTGTTGGTTCATAAATAGAAATACTCTCTTGGGAATGAGAGGGGGCTTCTACTGTTAAAGGAAAAGCATAAAAGGACTGCTGTAACTTTTGCGCTTGAATCATAATTTTTAAGGAATCGTGATAGGATAGCTGTTCTTCAGATAAACGTCCCATCAACTGAGTAAAAAAAGGTGGTTTTAGCAGTTGTTTATTTTGAAAATTTTCTTTTAATAGCTGGCGCACAAATCGATCAAAATCACCATAAAGTAGCCAATCTACTGTTGTATCGCAGGCTTTAGCGATTTTTTTTAAGTATCGTTTATTGGGTAAATTCAAACCTAATTCCCAGTTACTAATTGTACTTCCACTAGATAAACCAATTTTATTGGCTAAATAACGTAAAGTGTACTTCTTCTTTTTTCGAGCTTCACGCATGCGCGCCCCGACTTGCTTTGTAGTAATTTTCATTGAAACACTCCTTTTGTAATAAATATGAGGATAAGGTGTTCTTAAAATATACATACGCAAAATTCGGCTCTTTTTTTTTCTAAACTAAAAAAAGTAATTATTTCTAACAATTTTCATCTTGTGCTATGCTTAAGATGAAAATACTTAAGAAGAGAAGGGATCATATGTCAGCAAAACATAATCATGAACAACACCAGGAAAAACAGCCAACAATGTCCCACGATAAAATGAATCACATGAATCATGACATGGCGCATGAACAAATGGCTATGTCACACCAACATGAAGGAATGAAGGGAATGGATCATTCAATGCATATGGGGAATTTTAAACAAAAATTCTGGCTGTCATTGATTTTAGCTATTCCGATTATTGTTCTTTCACCAATGATGGGTTTTCAATTACCTTTTCAATTTACTTTTCCAGGTTCTGATTGGTTGGTCTTAATTTTAGCAACTGTGCTATTTTTTTATGGTGGACAACCATTTTTAAGTGGCGCTAGAATGGAATTACAGCAAAAGAGTCCAGCAATGATGACGTTAATTGCGATGGGGATTTCGGTATCATATTTTTACAGCTTATATGCGTTTTACATGAATCATTTTACGAATCAGGCCCACGTGATGGACTTTTTCTGGGAATTAGCCACTCTGATTGTTATTATGCTTTTAGGCCATTGGATTGAAATGAATGCTATTTCTAATGCTGGTGATGCCTTGAAAAAAATGGCTGAACTGTTGCCTGACACAGTCAAGCGAATGACTGAACATGGGGAAGAAGAAATTCCTTTGCAAGATGTCCAAGAAGGCGATCGCTTGATTGTCCGTTCGGGAGATAAAATTCCGACAGATGGTAAAATTTTGAAAGGAAGCACAACAGTCGACGAATCGATGGTTACAGGGGAATCAAAAACAGTAGAAAAAAACATTGGTGACTCCGTGATTGGTGGAGCTGTCAATGGCAACGGAATGATTGAAATTTCGGTAACTGGCACGGGTGAAAATAGTTACCTGTCAAAAGTTATGGAGATGGTTAAACAAGCGCAATCGGAAAAATCAAAACTAGAATCCATTTCAGACCGTGTAGCCAAGTGGTTATTCTATATTGCCTTATTCGTAGGTGTGTTAGCATTTATCGGTTGGTTACTCGTAACGAAAGATTTGTCTCTAGCATTTGAACGAATGGTTACAGTTTTTATTATTGCCTGTCCCCATGCGTTAGGCTTAGCAATTCCTTTAGTGATTGCTAGAAGTACCTCCATTGCTGCTAAAAATGGCTTACTTTTAAAAAATCGGAATGCATTAGAACAAGCCAATAAGGTTGAATATGTGTTGCTGGATAAAACTGGTACTTTAACAGAAGGACAATTTACAGTTACTGGCTTAGAATTAATGAGTAAGCAGTTTACTAGAGAAGAAGCACTTAAATATATTGGGGCATTGGAAAAAAATGCAAATCATCCGTTGGCAATTGGGATCATGAACTATTTAAATAAACAAGCCGTTCAACCTTATGAAGCCCATAATCTGCAAGCTTTATCAGGCGTAGGACTGGTTGCTACTGTTCAAAACCAAGAAGTCAAAATAGTCAATGAAAAAGAAGTTGCACGGTTACAGTTAACCTTCGATGAAACAATTAAAACAAACTATCAAGAGCAAGGAAATACCTTGAGCTATTTAATCATCGCTGGTCAATTAGTCGCACTGCTTGCTTTAGGAGATAAAGTCAAACCAGAAGCTAAAACATTTATTGCAGAGTTACAAGCGCAAGGAATTACGCCAGTCATGTTAACAGGGGATAATCAAACAGCCGCCAGTGCAGTTGCTAATTATTTAGGAATGAAGGAATACTACGCAGAGCTCTTACCAGAAGATAAAGAAAAAATTGTGCAACAATATCTTACTGAGGGACATCAGGTCATGATGGTAGGAGACGGTATTAACGATGCACCAAGTTTAGCCCGTGCTTCAATCGGCATTGCGATAGGCGCTGGTACAGATGTAGCGATTGATTCGGCAGATGTTGTACTGACGGATAGTGATCCTAAAGATATTTTAAGGTTCTTAGATTTAGCCAAACAAACACGACGTAAAATGATCCAAAATCTTTGGTGGGGAGCTGGGTACAATATTGTCGCCATTCCTTTAGCGGCTGGGGTTCTTGCACCAATTGGGATTGTTTTAAATCCAGCTGTAGGTGCTGTCTTGATGTCATTAAGTACAATTATTGTAGCAGCAAATGCTATGACACTGCATATTTCAAAAAAATAATTCGATATAATTGTAGAGAGCGGAAAGTAATCAATACTTTTTGTTCTCTATTTTTTTCTTCTTAAAAAAATTTTTGCCTTATTTGACGTATTCTTATAACAAGGGAGTGAAAGGGGACGATATATGGATTTCAAGGAATTATTGTCTTTTGAACATAAAAATATGTTGGAATTGTTGGATTTACTGCAACAAGAGCAGACATTTTCTGTTTTGATGGCTGCAGAAAAACTAAAGGTGAGCGACAAAACCATCCATTGTTACATTCAACGTTTTGAAAAAAAGCAGGAAACGTTTAAGATAGAAGGGCTTTGTAAGATTTATACAACGACCAAAGGAATTGTAAAATATCGTGAATTATGCGTTTGTGGCTTGGCTCGGTTTAGACAAAAATTTTGTTATTTTATTCCCGAATTTTATATTTTACGTTGTCTAATTGAAGAGCGAATCAATTATGCACAATTGACCCAGGTATTGGGATTACAGGAATCAACTCTTCGGAAGAAACTTTCTAATATTCGACGTTGGCTAGTTAATTTTGATATTATTGTACGTCAAAAACATTACGATTTAACTGGCAATGAATGGCAAATTCGACAGTTAATCCTTTGTTTTTATTTGTTTTTTCAAGAAAGCTGTCTAGAAGAAAACAGAGAAATGACTCGGAAAATCATTACCTTTTTTGAGTTGGATTTAAATGTAGCACAACAGAATCATCTTAGTTGGCTAATTTATATTTGGGAGAAACGATATAGAGGCGGGCATGAAATTTCAGTGCCAAATGCTAATTTATTTCAACAAACAAGTGCTTTTTTTTATTTATTTCGTGTGGAAGTGTTGAGCACTTCTTTTATGTCTCTTAAAGAACAAAAAGCGTTATTTGTGATTCTTGAAGCACATTTTGGTGGTTGTTTTGGCAAGAGAGCGCGAAAGTATTTTATTCATGAGCAAATGAAAATAGAAAGTTTATGCTTAAAAACAGCTATTTTTATTATGAAAGAAATTAGGAGAAATTTTACACAACATCATTTTAATTATCAAGAAATTCATTTATGTCGATTTTTAAGTACGCATATGAATAGTTTATTAGACGGACAAGCATGGTTGCCAGCTCATAAACAGGAACAAACACTCGCTGTACGTTATCATCAAACTTGGCACAGATTACAGAAACTAATTAGGCTTTTAAAACGCCTATACCCAGCCTTTACTTCAGTAAAAGAACGGGAATTGACGAGTTGCTATTTTTATCACATCCTAGATTTATTTAACCCGATTTTATATGAAAAAAAATATATTATTTGCCTATTGACGGACTTTCCTCCAGAAAAGGAACAAGCGTTGGGGCAATCTATAAAAAGCTATTTCAGTGAAAAAAAGAATATTACAATTATTCATGGAAAACCAGCGTATCAACTTCACCAAGCACACCTCTTAATTGTCAATCATTTGTTTCAGATGAACGTAGCGCTTTCTTCTGAGACAGTTGTTTATTTGCCAGAGGAATTATCTCCTGCTTTTTTTGAAAAAGTCGAAGCGAATCTATCGTAAGAAGTCCAATTTTGTCTAAATAGTGTTAAAATGAAGAAGTAAGAGGAATGGATGAGGAGGATATTAAAATGAAACAACTGCAATTTGGTACAAGTGACGAAACAGTTTCTTCGGTTATCTTAGGATGTATGCGCTTAAATGGTGCTGAAAATCCTCAACAGGTAATTGAAACTGCTTATGATCATGGCATTACATTTTTTGATCACGCCGACATTTATGGTGGCGGCGACTGCGAAACCATTTTTGGTAAGGCCTTAAAAGAAAGTACCATTCGTCGTGAAGATATTTTTATACAAACGAAATGTGGGATTCGTCAGGGCTTTTTTGACTTTTCAAAAGCACATATTTTAGAAGCGGTCGAAGGGAGTTTACAGCGTTTAGGTGTAGATTCAGTCGATGCATTATTGTTGCATCGTCCAGATACTTTAGTGGAACCAGAAGAAGTAGCTGAAGCTTTTCATTTATTAGAAAAACAAGGGAAAGTTCGCTATTTTGGTGTAAGTAACCAAACGCCAGGACAAATTGAACTTTTAAAAACAGCTGTTAAACAACCGTTATTAGCCAATCAATTACAATTTGGCATCAAGCATACTGGCATGGTGGATCAAGGCTTACAAACAAATATGGAAATATCAGGAAGCATTGATTATGATCATGGTATTTTAGATTATTCACGGTTGAAACAAATGACTATTCAAGCATGGTCACCGTACCAATATGGTTATTTTGAAGGTGTCTTTATTGGAAATGAAAAATTCCCTGAGTTAAATCAAAAATTAAGCGAATTGGCTGAAAAATATCAAACAACGCCAACTGGTTTAGCCAGCAGCTGGATTCTGCGCCACCCTGCTAATATGCAAGTCATCGCAGGAAGTATGAATCTTGGTAGAATTGAAGAAATTGCTAAAGCAGCAGACAGTGTGATTAGTCGCGAAGATTGGTACGATATTTATCGTGCAGCGGGAAATGTTTTGCCGTAAAAAGATTCTCATACTTGTGAAGATTCAGCGTGTATTGCTGATTGATTTTGGTATTTGATATAGTTGTCACTAAGGAACTATGTCAAATACCTTTTTCTTTCATTCTGCAATCGCCGTCTACTGCAAATTCTGTAGTTTTTTGTTAAAATAGAAAGGAAACTAGTTTGCTAAAGATGAGGGGAAAAAAATGACCAAAAAAAAATTATTACTCGTTGATGGAAACAGTGTAGCCTTTCGTGCATTTTTTGCGCTACATAACTCATTAGAACGATTCAAAAATAAGAACGGCTTGCATACAAATGCTATTTATGCGTTTAACAATATGTTTGAAAATGTAATGCAAAAAGAAATGCCTACTCATGTTTTAGTCGCTTTTGATGCAGGGAAAACCACATTCAGAACAGAATTTTATTCAGAATATAAAGCCGGACGTTCAAAAACACCGGGGGAATTTAAAGAACAAATGCCGTATATTCGTGAACTTTTAGAAGGTTTAGGCGTAAAATATTATGAACTACCTAACTATGAAGCAGATGATATTATTGGTACATTAGCCAACAAAGTTGATAAAGATGAATTTGATGTTGTCGTGTTATCAGGGGACCGAGATTTGACACAATTAGCGACGGACACTGTCAAAGTAGATATCACTGTTAAAGGAGTTAGCGATATTGAATCATATACGCCTGAGCATATTGCTGAAAAATATGATGGGTTAACGCCTAAGCAAATTATTGATATGAAAGGGTTGGCTGGCGACACGTCGGATAACATTCCAGGTGTAACGAAAATCGGTGAGAAAACCGCGATTAAGCTGTTAAAACAATATGGCTCAGTTGAAGGGGTTTATGAGAATATCGATGAAATGAAAAAAAGCAAAATGAAAGAAAACTTGATTAATGATAAAGAGCAAGCCTTTCTTTCTAAACGTTTAGCGACAATTGAAGTCAATGCACCAGTCGAAGTCAATGTGGAAGACTTGGCATATGAAGGGAAAAACTTAGAAAAATTGGTTCCTTTTTATAAAGAAATGGACTTTAAACAATTTTTAGCTAAGTTGGACATTACAGAAGAACCTGTTGAAATGGAAGATATTTTATTTGAAGTAGTCGAAGATCAGTTAACCAATGAAATGTTTACAGACGATATGGCTCTTTATGTTGAGATGATGGAAGATAACTATCATACGTCACCGATTGTCGGCCTTGCTTGGGGCAACAACAAGAAGATTTATACCACGAATAATTTAGCTGTTTTTGAAAGTCAGCCATTTATTGACTGGTTGATGGATGAGACACGTAAAAAAAATGTCTACGATGCAAAACGGACGTACGTTGCACTAAATCGCTATGTAGGAAAAATGACAGGGATTGCCTTTGATGTTTTATTGGCTGCTTATTTACTTGATACCAATGACAATAACGCTGATATTGAAGGTGTAGCACAACATTACGGATATGATGCGATTCAATCTGATGAAGCCATTTATGGAAAAGGGGCCAAAAAAGGCTTGCCAGAGGACGAAGAAGTTTTCTTTGGTCATTTAGCACGTAAGATTAAAGCAATTCAATTTTTAACAAGCAAATTAGATAGCGAATTAACAGAAAAAAATCAAGCTGATTTATTCTATAAAATGGAATTACCACTTTCTCGTATTTTAGGCGATATGGAAATAACTGGTATCCGTGTTGATGCCACACGCTTAAAAGAAATGCAAGTAGAATTTTCAGAACGCTTGAAAGAAATCGAAGAAAAAATCTATGCAGAAGCTGGCGAAGAATTTAATTTGAATTCGCCTAAACAATTAGGCGTTATTTTATTTGAAAAAATGGGCTTACCTGTGATCAAAAAGACGAAAACTGGCTATTCAACAGCGGTAGATGTTTTAGAACAACTAAAAGAACAAGCACCAATTGTGGCAGATATTTTAACTTATCGTCAAATTGCCAAAATTCAATCGACCTATGTTGAAGGACTCTTAAAAGTAATTCAGCCAGATAATAAAATTCATACTCGGTATGTACAAACACTGACCCAAACAGGACGATTAAGCTCAGTAGATCCCAATTTACAAAACATTCCTATCCGTTTAGAAGAAGGCCGAAAAATTAGAGAAGCGTTCGTACCAAGAGAGGATAATTGGTTGATTTTCTCTTCTGATTACTCTCAAATTGAGTTACGTGTGCTCGCACATATTTCTAATGATGAGCATTTAAAAGAAGCGTTTGTGGAAGGACAAGATATCCATGCCAGCACTGCAATGCGAGTTTTCGGTGTTGAAAAAGCAGAAGATGTCACACCTAACATGCGTCGTCAAGCTAAAGCGGTGAATTTTGGAATTGTCTATGGTATCAGTGATTATGGCTTGTCCCAAAACTTAGGCATTACTAGAAAGCAAGCGCAACAATATATTGACACCTATTTTGAAAAATATCCAGGCGTGAAACAGTACATGGAAGAGATTGTCCGCGATGCCAAAGACAAAGGCTATGTGGAAACATTGTATCATCGCCGTCGTTATTTAAGTGATATTAATTCAAGAAACTTTAATCTACGTTCGTTCGCTGAACGTACAGCGATTAATACACCGATTCAGGGAAGTGCCGCAGATATTTTAAAAATTGCGATGATTGAAATGGCGCGTCGTTTAAAAGAAGAAAAATTACAAGCAACAATGTTATTACAAGTGCACGATGAATTAGTTTTTGAAGTACCAGAATCAGAATTAGAACAATTAAATCAACTCGTCAAAGAAGTGATGGAGCACGCAGTTTCCTTACATGTGCCACTTATCACCGATAGCAGTTGGGGAAAAACGTGGTATGAAGCAAAATAATAGCTTACCCATTAAGAACGATGAATAAAATAAGGATAAGTAGGATCTGGACGTTGATATCTAAGCGTTCAGACCTCTTTATATAAAGGAGCAAAAATAATGCCAGAATTACCAGAAGTAGAAACAGTGCGAAAAGGACTTGAAAAACTTGTTGTAGGAAAAACCATTCAAGAAGTCATTGTTTTTTGGCCAAGAATTATTGAATCACCAGAAGTTGATGTATTTCAAGGTCAATTAGCTGGTCAAACGATTGAAGGGATTGAGCGAAGAGGAAAATTTCTGATTTTTAAATTGTCTGATAATGATATGATTTCTCACTTACGGATGGAAGGAAAATATGAGTTTCATCAGGCTGATGATGAAATTGCCAAACATACCCATGTAATGTTTACTTTTACAGATGGCACGCAATTACGTTATTTAGATGTACGGAAATTTGGGCGTATGACATTGGTTCCTAAGAATCAAGGTCATCAATATAAAGGGATTTTAGCTTTGGGGCCAGAGCCAACACCAGACGTTTTCCAATTAGCTACTTTTCAACAAGGCTTGAAAAAGCATCATAAAGCAATTAAGCCATTGCTGTTAGATCAAAAGCTAGTGACGGGCTTGGGGAATATTTATGTAGATGAAGCACTTTGGCAAGCGCAAATCCATCCAGAGCAACCAGCAGATTCCTTAAAACCTGCGGAAGTTGCTACGTTGTATCAAGCAATCATTGACGTCTTGGCACGCGCTGTTGAAGCAGGTGGAACCACCATCCGCACCTATCTAAACGCGTTAGGAGAAGCAGGGACTTTTCAAGTAGCGTTGAATGTCTATGGGCAAACAGGCTTACCTTGCAATCGTTGTGGTACGCCAATTGTTAAAACAAAAGTGGCACAACGTGGTACGCATTATTGTCCACAATGCCAACAATTGAAAGGTCGTCGATTGAAATGACAAAAGTTTTAGGCATTACAGGAGGGATTGCGACAGGTAAAAGTACGGTTGTTGCTCTTTTTAAAAAAGCAGGTTATCCAATTGTTGACGGCGACATTATCGCCCGCGAAATTGTTGCAAAAGGGCAACCAGCCTTAGCCGCAATCGTTGAAACTTTCGGACCAGAAATAGTATTAACAACTGGTGAATTGGATCGGAAAAAATTAGGACAATTAATTTTTGC
>ERZ791937.310-NODE-310-length-11533-cov-3.777574_pt1 | contig 11533 bp, 5 predicted proteins | sample MGYA00510124_ERZ791937 | MGnify/ENA primary metagenome ERZ791937 (study PRJEB30046, sample SAMN00993239) | human gut metagenome | study: EMG produced TPA metagenomics assembly of the A metagenome-wide association study of gut microbiota in type 2...
CACAGGTCGCCAAGCAGCTGGCCGCCTCCGGCCTGTCGCGCTCGTCCGAGGGCGCATGGCGCCGCGTGATCATCGAGAAGCCGTTCGGCCATGATCTGGCCAGCGCCAAGGAACTCGACAGCGTGGTATCCGAAGTGTTCGACCCGAGCTCCGTGTTCCGCATCGACCACTACCTCGGCAAGGAAACCGTGCAGAACCTGCTGGCCCTGCGTTTCGCCAACGCCATGTACGAGCCGATCTGGAACGCCAACTATGTGGACCACGTGCAGATCACGATGGCCGAGGACATCGGCATCGGCGGCCGCGCCGGCTATTACGACGGCATCGGCGCCGCACGCGACGTCATCCAGAACCACCTGCTTCAGCTCATGGCTCTGACCGCCATGGAGGAGCCGGTGAGCTTCACCGCCAAGGACCTGACCGCCGAAAAGACCAAGGTGCTTTCCGCCGTGCGCCTGCCCAAGGACCTCGCCGCCAACACCGCGCGCGGCCAGTACGCCAAGGGCTGGCAGGGCTCGCACGAAGTGGTCGGCTACTTGGAGGAAAAAGGCATCGACCCCAAGAGCACCACTGAAACGTACGCCGCCATCCGCCTCGATATCGACACCCGCCGCTGGGCTGGCGTGCCGTTCTACCTGCGTTGCGGCAAGCGCCTCGGCAAGCGTGTAACCGAAATCGCCGTGGTGTTCAAGCGCGCCCCGCATCTGCCGTTCGAGCAGACCGCCGTGCGCGAACTCGGCAAGAACGCCATCGTGATTCGCGTGCAGCCCGACGAGGGCGTCACCATGCGCTTCGGAGCCAAGGTGCCGGGCGGCTCCACCATGGAGGTCCGTGACGTGAACATGGACTTCAGCTACGGCCGCTCCTTCACCGAGAACTCGCCGGAAGCCTATGAGCGACTGATTCTGGACGTGCTGCTCGGTGATCCGCCGTTGTTCCCGACCACCGAAGAGGTGAACCTCAGCTGGGAGATCCTCGATCCGATTGAACAATTCTGGTCCACGCTTGGCCAGCCGCAGGCCTACCGCGCCGGTACGTGGGGTCCGGCACAGGCCGACGAAATGCTGGCGCGCGACGGCCGCCACTGGAGGATGCCATGATCATCGATATGCCGAACACCCGCACCCGCGAGATTGCGCACAAAATCGAACAGCTGCACGAGGAGCGCGGCGAATCGGCGACCGGCCGCGTGCTGACGCTGCTCATCGCCACCGAGGACGCGGACCTAGAGCATGCGCTGGAAATCGCGAACTCGGCCAGCCGTGAGCACCCGTGCCGCGTGATTGCCGTAGTACCGGATACCAATCCTGCCGATCAGTCCGGCGAAGGCGAACCGAACGCGGCCGAAGTGGCCGCCGAGGTGAGCGCGAGTCGCGATAATCCGGCCGTCGATTTGACCGACGGCCCGAACGATCCGAACGATTCCAACCTGAACGCCCAAGTGCGATTCGGCGCGGACGCCGGTGCCGGTGAGATCATCATCTTGCGTCCGCGCGGTGGCCTTATCAACCACCCGGATACGCTGGTTATCCCGCTGCTTGTGCCGGATGCGCCTGTAGTGGCGTGGTGGCCGACCACACCGCCGTCGAACCCGGCCAAGGATCTGATGGGTGCGATGGCCCGCAGTCGCATCACCGACGCGTTGCACTCCAATAATCCGGAGGCCACGATTGAGCGTTTGCGCCGCAATTGGACACCGGAAGATATCGACTTGTCCTGGACACGACTGACCGTCTGGCGCGCAATGCTCGCCTCGATGCTCGATCAGCCGCCGCACCTGCCCATCACCGCCGCGAAGGTGACCGGCAAGGCCGACTTCCTGCCTATGGAAATGCTGTGCGCATGGCTGCGTCTGAAACTTGGCGTACCAGTCGAAACTGAGTTCGTGCCCGACGCGCAGGCCGTGACCGGCGTGTACCTGACCCGTGAGGACGGTGTGATCTCGCTGGAACGCCCGTATGAGGACCAAGCGCTGATCTCGCTGCCCGGCCAGACTCCGCAGGAAGTGTCCGTGCCGATGCGCACCATCGAGGACTGCCTGACCGAGGAACTGCGTCGCATCGATCCCGATGAGATCTACGCCGAGGTCATCAACGAAGGCTGGGATCTGATTCGTCACTGAAGTCGGTAGAACCCGTTGCCACAGCGGCGTTGGAATGAGTTCGGCAATTGTGGCCGAGCCATGCCAACGCCGTTGCTCATCGTTTCCTACCTCATGCGATGCCGAAGCTCATGCCCGCGGAGTAATAAAGTGACATATGCGATGTCGCACAATGTGGATTGTGTTGTCAACTGACAACACAATCCACATTGCAAAGTACGACACATACCCCATACAAGGACCATACATGGCAACTCGAAAACTCATTGTGTATCCGAATAAAGATCTGATGATTCAGGCTGGCGCGCAACGTTTTGTCTTGGCGCTACTCGATTTGCTCGCCGAACGATTGCCTGATGGCACGCATCGCACGCGTGTGGATGTGGCGCTGTCTGGCGGTTCGGCCGCGCAGCCGCTGGGCTTGGTGCTGAACGATCCGCTGGCTGACGCGATTGATTGGTCGCGCGTGCATTTCTGGTGGAGCGACGAACGTTTTGTGCCGGCTTACGACACCGATCGCAATGCTTTGGAGGCCCGTCGCCTGCTGCTTGACCAGCTGGTGGCAGATGGCAAGCTGCCTGAGTCGAATATTCATGAGATGGCGGCCGATACCCGTTCAGCCGATGACATCGCCGATGTGATGGATCAGGCCGACAGCGATGATGCTTCCGTTCGCGCCGCCGCCGATGCCGCGAATGATGCGTTGCTGGACGATGTCGCGAGCGACTATGAGCGCGAGTTGGTGAATGAATTGGGGCCGGAACCGGTAATCGATCTGATGATTCTCGGCATGGGACCGGACGGTCACTATGCGTCGCTGTTCCCTGGTCATGATGAGGTCAAGGTTACTGATAGGCTCACCGTGGGTGTGAACCACTCCCCCAAGATGCCGCCGCTGCGTGTTTCATTGACCGCGCCGCTCATCGCGCGTTCACGCCATACGTGGTTCTTCGCCGCCGGTGCCGGCAAAGCCGAATCGCTGGCCCATGTCTTCGAGCAGCCCAACAACCCGGATTACCCGTCCTCCTACGCCAACGGAGTGGACGAGTTCATCTGGTTCTCCACCGAAGAAACCGTCACCGAGTTGTGAGTGAATTAAGCCCCCCTCTGATGAGGGGGCTTAATTCGTCTATGGCTACGCCTCGATCTCGGACTTGCCCTCTTCGCCGCCGGCCCCTGCAATTAGGGACTCGCCTGCGGCGAGGCTCAGTGTTGGCTCGGCGGCATAGCCGCCTCGCTCCGAAGAGGGCCGGGGAGCCCACCGGGCTCCCCTAAGCCCGAGATCGCGAGGCTACGCCTCGATCTCGGGCTTGCTGTTTTCTCAGCTCGGCTATCGCCGAGCCTGAAGAAGGCCGGACAGCCCACAGGGCTGTCCTAAACCTGAAATCACGAGGCTACGCCTCGATTTCAGGCTTGCCTTCTTCAGCCCACAGCGTGTGGAACACGCCGGGCTTGTCTACGCGGCCGTAGGTGTGGGCACCGAAGAAGTCACGCTGGGACTGGGTCAGAGCGGTGGGCAGGCGCTTGGAGCGCAGACCATCGTAGTACGCCAGGGAGCTGGAGAACACCGGGGTCGGGATGCCGGCCTCCACCGCGCGAACGATCACGCGACGCCATGCATCCTGCGATTCGCCGATGATCTTCTCGAAGTACGGATCGAACAGCAGGGAAGCCGGCGGGTTATCGCCCCTGAAGGCCTCGGTGATGCGGTCGAGCAGGAACTGGGCGCGAATAATGCAGCCGCCACGCCAAATGCGGGCCACTTCGGACAGGTTGATATCCCAGCCGTATTCCTTGGCACCGTCCTGAATCTCGTTCAGGCCCTGAGCATAGGCCACGACCTTGGAAGCGAACAGAGCCTTGCGCACGTCCTCGACGAACGCGGCCTTGTCTTCTCCGGCCAGATCGATGGTCTTGTTCGGTCCAGCCAGACCTTCCTTCTGAGCGTCTTCACGCAGCTCACCGTGCGAAGACAGTGCACGAGCGAACACGGCTTCACCGATGGCAGCCACAGGAGAACCACATTCCAGACCAGTCTGCACGGTCCACGTACCAGTACCCTTCATGCCGGCATGATCCACGACCACGTCCACGAACGGCTTGCCGGTCTCGGCATCCTTGTGGTGCAGAATCTCAGCGGTGATCTCGATCAGGTAGGAGTCAAGGTCGCCCTTGTTCCATTCAGCGAACACGTCGCCAATCTCCTCGGCATCCATGCCGAGTCCACGGCGCAGAATGTCATACGCCTCACCAATCACCTGCATATCGGCATACTCGATGCCGTTGTGCACCATCTTGACAAAGTGGCCGGCACCATCGGTGCCGATGTGGGTCACGCACGGTTCGCCGTTCACCTTGGCGGCGATGGACTGAAGAATCGGGCCCAAGGTCTTCCAGGATTCCGCAGTGCCACCGGGCATCAGAGACGGGCCGTTGAGCGCGCCTTCCTCACCACCGGACACGCCGCAACCCACGAAGTGGAAGCCCTTGGCACGTACTTCCTTCTCACGCTTGATGGTGTCCTTGAAGAAGGAGTTGCCACCGTCGACGATGATGTCGCCCGGTTCGAACACCTCTTCCAGCTGCGCGATGGTCGCGTCGGTCGGAGCACCGGCCTTGACCATGATGATGGCGGTACGCGGACGCTTCAGGGACGCGGCGAATTCCTCGAGCGTTTCGGCCGGCACGAAGTTGCCTTCGGTGCCATGCTCGTTCATGAGCTTCTCGGTACGCGAGTAGTGGCGGTTGAACAACGCCACCGTGTTGCCATGGTGCGCCAGATTACGCGCCAGATTGGAGCCCATCGTGGCCAGTCCAATCACACCAATGTTTGCTGTAGCTTCGGCCATGTGCCTTGCCTTTCGTTTGATTGTCCCATCGTCATCACGCGCGTCACAAAACAGCGCATCAGCGGAGGGAATCATTCCTTCAACGCTTGAAAGTGTATCCCGCTTACCACCCACACGCGAGGGCTGTCTTAGGTTCTACGCACCTTCTGCCCGCGAAGCGTAATTACTTGCCGGCCATTCACATACGCCCGGCCTTGGAAGGGTCGATATGCATGGTCTGGAAGCGATTGGCCATGTAAGCGTCGCTGTAGCGTTCGCTGAACCACATCGCGACCGGTGAATCCTGCGGCTGGCCGGCCATGCGCCCATACCAGCAATCCAAGGCCATCAGCGTGAAGGCAATGTCGATCACCATCAGCACCGTGCATACCGCAGTCAGCGAATACCGCACTTTCCATGGAATGCGATTAATCAGAGCCAGCAGTCGCGGTAACAGCCACTTGACCCACACCACACCAATCAGTCCCCAGAAGAACATGAATTGGCCTGAAGTACGTCCGTCGATGGACAGCCAACGGCCGGTGTAATCCCACGCGGTAATACCAAACGCCGCTTCCATGAACCAGCTGGTGCAATATTCGAACGCGCCGCCGATCACCGCCGAAGCGCAGAAAATCAAGAACGGATTCGCCTTCCACAGGCGATTCAGGCACACGGTTACCAATACCGCACCACAGCCGTAAATCGGCGAGAACGGGCCCCACAGCAAACCAGCGCGGTCCTGAAGTTCACCGTTATACAGCGCCATATGGTAGATCGTCTCCACAATCAGGCCACCCACCGAAGCGATGGTAAACAGCCAGAAGATATTGAAAAAGTCCAGCGCAATATAGCCCTTGCCGGACTGGTCGCGGCCTAGCATGCCGGCCGCCACAGCCGATTCATAATCATCGCGATCGTCCATACGCCTGAGCGCGCGCTGCAGACGGCGTTCCTCGCTCAGGGAGGGATCGGCGGTCACCGAAATCACGACGAGAATAATCATCTGAATCAGCGGCAGCAGCAGGTTGAAGCCAAGGCCGGTCAGGGCCAGCGACAGCATGCCGTCGGCCAATGTCAACGGCATCAGCACGTAGGTCCAGCGCGCGGCATACCGGCGATGATTGCGCAGCAGCATCACGCCGAACACAATCAGGCATGCGGCACTGACTACCAGCACCACCGCATGAATCGCGGACAGGATGAAGGTCAGGCTCATCGCATCGACGTGCACATGACCATCCAGAATCTCGCGCACGGCATAGAGGATGGAAATCACCATAATCGGCAATGTGGCGAGTCCGTCCAGCAGCACGACCGCGCCATAGATGCGCGCCAGAATCGGTAATCGCTTGGTGTTCAGGTTCAAGCCGGCGTCGTCCAGTTCGACGGCCACCAGATCGGCCACGACTGCGGACTCGGCGTCACGGTTCTCCCGCGGCTTGCCGGGGGTAGTGGCCGTGCCATCGTCCTTGAATTCAACCATGGTTTCCTCCCCACATAGCGTCCCCTCACCCTATCACCCGATTGCGGTTTTGCTGAACTTGATGGGCGGTCGGTACATGTCTGTCTACATTGCCGAGCACCGAGCCTATCCATCGCGTTCAGGAAACGTCCAAAAACCATCCAGAAATCTTGTCAATAAGTTCCAGAACGCCTTTTGCTCTGCCCAGCGACACACGATAAGCCGCTGGGCAGCGGCGTTATTCCGCCAAAAACATCATCAATCACCCCATTAATCTCCGGCAGCCGTATTACGCTACTACAAACGTAGCGCTACGATTAACGTATCGCTACGGAAAACGTAGCAACCAAGCAACACCAAGCTCCGGAGGTATCAGTGGGCAATATCTTCAAGGTCCTCAGACGCGACTTCCTGCGCCTGTCCAAGGTGCCGGCCGCATGGGTGATCCTGTTCGGCTTGGTGTCCATCCCGCCACTGTATTCGTGGTACAACATCGTCGGCTTCTGGGACCCGTACGGCAATACCAAAGGCATCACCGTCGCCATCGCCAACAATGACGACGGCACCGACAACGCGCTCATCGGCAAGCAAAACCTCGGCGATCAAATCGTCAAGCAGATGAGAAGCAACGACCAGCTCGGCTGGACCTTCGTCACCGAAGCCGAGGCCATGGACCAAGTGGAATCCGGCAAGGCATACGCAGCCATCATCATTCCCAAAGACTTTTCCGACGATCTCGCCGGCGTGGTGACCGGCGGCAAGAGTCGGCCCACTCTGGAGTATTACGTCAACGAAAAAGCCAGCGCCATCGCCCCCAAAGTCACCGACGTCGGCGCGTCCACTGTGGACCGCACGGTCAATTCCACATTCGTCTCCACCGTATCCGAAGTACTTACCGAAGTCATCAATACGGTTGACGGCAAAGCCATCAGTACCGAAGACACCACCAAAGCCAAGGCCCTCACGGCCCTTGCCAAGGCCTCCGACGATGTGCAGCACACACGCAGCACCATCGCCAAGCTCACCACCAAACTCACCGACACCCCAGAGCAGACACGCACCGCACGTCAGGCGCTGGACGACGCGCGCACACTTGGCATCGACACTGCAGAAGGTCTGGCCGGCGTCTCCACCCTGATCGGCACTACCCAGACCAGTCTGAACGGCTTCGTCACCTCCACGTCCGAAGCGCTTGACCAAGGCTCAAGCCTGCTGAGCCAAGCCGCAGCACAGGCCAACCAAAGCGTGGGCACGGTAACCGGAACCATCAGCGCCGCCAATCAGCAGGTAGGCGGACTGATCAATACGGCGGAAGACATCAACCAAGCGAACGCCGACATCATCGACCAACTCAAAGGGCTGCCGAACGCCAATCGAGAACCGCTGCAATCCGCCATTGCCACACTGGAAAGCCGCAATAGCGAGCTTGCCGGCGCACTGGGCAACCTCGATAGCCTGAACACCACTATCGGCAATGCCTCCACAGACACCGCCGGATTGGCGCAGCATCTCAATACCGCCACCCAAACCACGGTGCGCGAGGCCAATACCGCTCGCGGCACCATCACCTCCGGCGCCATTCCTCAGCTCAACACCGGTCTCAACGCCCTCAGCTCGACCGCCAGCACTCTGTCGACCGGCATCACGTCGCAAGGCTCACTCATCGATCAGTCGAAGCATACCCTCGACCAACTCGACAAAGCAGCCTCCACCACGGTGACCGCGCTGCGCGACACCGATAAGGCGCTGGCCGGCGTACAAACCAAGCTCGATACGCTGGTCACCGACATCAAAGCCCTGAGCATCTCCAGTTCACTCAGTTCCCTGATCGGCACCGACGGCAAACTGGATGCCGCCACAATCGCCGACTTCATGCTCTCCCCCACTGTTATCAGCGAACAGGCCGTCTATCCGGTCGCCTCCTATGGTTCCGGCATGGCACCGCTGTTCACCACCCTGTCTTTGTGGGTGGGCGCGTTCGTGCTCGTGGTCATTCCCAAACTCGAAACCGATGATGAGGGCATCGACGATCTCACACCAACCCAAGGCTATCTCGGTCGCTTCCTGCTACTGGCCACGCTGGCTGCCGTCCAAGGCCTGGTCACGGCCATCGGCGATCTTGTCATCGGCATTCAATGCGCGAGCGCCCCAGTGTTTCTGCTCACCTGCGTCATCACCTCACTGGTGTATATGTCGGTGATTTTCGCCCTCTCCACCACGTTCATGCACGTGGGCAAAGGCGTATGCGTGGCGCTGGTCATTCTGCAGGTGCCGGGCGCCTCCGGCCTGTACCCGATTGAAATGATGCCCGCGTTCTTCCGCGCCATCTACCCGCTGCTGCCGTTCACCTATTCGATTGACGCGATGCGTGAAACCATCGGCGGCTTCTACGACGGCCTCTGGTTCGCCTATATCGGCAAATTGCTGGTTTTCGTGGTTCTGGCCTTTGCGCTTGGCCTCGGCGCCCGGCCGAAACTGGCCAATCTCAACCGCCTGTTCGCGCGGGAAATCAAGGAAAGCGACATGATTATCGGCGAGCCGGTGCATCTGCCCGGCAGCGAATACCGTGTCACTCAGGCCATTGCAGCACTGGCCGACCACGACGAATACCGTCATGCCATCGAACGTCGGGCCGCCAAATTCGCCTACCGTTATCCCCGGCTGCTGCTGGGTGCGCTTATTGCCGGATTCGTGGTGCCGGCCGCGCTCATTATCGTGTTTGCGCTGACCACCAGCGAGAAAATCGTAGTCATGGGCACATGGCTGGCATGGGTGCTCATCATCATGGGCTTCCTGATGGTCGTGGAATTCATGCGCGATTCCATCCGCCGCCAAACCGAGCTCGGCAGCCTCTCCGACGAGTCGATCCGCGCCATGCTGTACGGGCATAAGGCCAAGCGTCGCGACACCTCCGCCGAACGCCACGAAGAAGCGGACCCGAGCGCCGCTGTTACCGCAATCATCCCCACTATTCCGCCGACCAAGGAAGGCAGGCACGCACGATGAACACCATGTGGAAACTGTTTACCGGCGACATCAAACGCCTGACCAGCAACGTGGTCTCCATCATCATCGTGATCGGCTTGGTGATGATTCCCGGCCTGTTCACCTGGTTCAACGTGGCCGCATGCTGGGACCCGTTCTCGAATATGAAGAACCTGAAATTCGCGGTGGCGAATGTGGATGAGGGGTATCGTTCCGACCTGATCCCGGTGAAAGTCACGGTCGGCGATCAGGTGGTGAACGCGCTGCGCGCCAACAGTCAGCTCGATTGGACGATCACGTCCAAAGCCGATGCCGTCGAGGGCGCACGATCCGGCAAATACTACGCGGCCATCGTAATTCCGAAGTCGTTCAGCAAAGACATGATGACCTTCTTCTCCGACGACGTGCAGCATGCCGAACTGACCTATTACCGCAACGAGAAGAAGAACGCGCTGGCACCGAATCTGCTCAACGAGGGCACGGATGAGGTTGCGGCGGAAATCAACACCACGTTCGCTAAGACCATCACTTCGGCCGGGCTGGAAATCGCGTCTTCGCTGGCCGATCAGCTGTCCAAGCCCGAGGCCAAAGAGCAACTGAATACCTTCAACGCCAACATCGCCAATTTCGCCACACAGCTTGACGATACTGCGGATCTGCTTGGCACATACAGCGCATTGACCGATACGGCCGGCGCCTTGCTCGACACCTCGAACTCACTAATCACTCAGGTTTCCTCTGCCGCCAAACAAGGCGGCAAGGATCTTGCCAGCGCCAAACAGGAAGTCACCGACGTGGCCGGAGCCCTGGGCACCACCGCTGACGCGATGAGCAGCGCACTGGACGCGAGCGCCTCCAGTTTCGGCGCGGTGTCCGATTCCATAGACAAGCTGTATTCCGACGCGAATGATGGTGCCACCACGGTCGCCGACGAATTGGACCGTCAAGCCACGGCCATTGGCAAGCAGACGGAGAAATACACTGAAATTCGCAACACGTTGGCCGGCATACTGGGCAACGACTCATCCATCATCACGGCGATTGACCGTTCAATCGCACGACAAAACAGGCTGCGGCAAGCGCTGAATACGGCGGCGACCGATATTCGCCAAGGCAATCAGGACGCGCAGGATCAGCATGCGCAGGTCAAGAATCTGGCTGATCAAGCGCAGAACAGTATTGCCAATATCAAGTCAGATTTCTCGGCCACGGTGAAACCGCAAATCGACTCCCTGTCGTCCACCGTCGCTGACGCCTCCGGCATACTGAGTTCCGGCGCCACCCAGTTGGACTCCACGCTCGGCGACCTGAAAGGGACTTCCGACGACGCCAGCGATATGCTCAGCGACGCTCGCACTACCTTGGACAAGGTGTCCGGCAAACTGCGTTCCGCCGGCGCCGAACTGGCTTCGTTCAACAGCACACTGAGCGACGCACTAAACAGTGGCGATATGGGCATGGTCAAAGAGGTGCTGGGCAATGATCCCGAAACGCTGGCCAGTACGTTGGCCGCACCGGTGCAGCTCAGGCGCAAGGCCGTATTCCCGGTGGCGAATTTCGGTTCGTCGATGGCACCGTTCTACACGCTGCTGCCGCTGTGGGTGGGCGCGCTGCTGATGGTGGTGACGCTGAAAACCACCGTGTCTCGCCGGACGCGCAAAGCATTGGGCGATCCGCGGCCGCATCGGCTCTTCCTTGGGCATTACGGGGTGTTCGCGCTGATTGCGCTGCTGCAATCCACGGTGTCGCTCGGTGGCGATTTGCTGTTCCTGCGCGTGCAGGCCGTGCATCCGCTGCTGTTTATGTTGTCTGGATGGCTGGCCTCGCTGGTGTTCTCGTTCTTCACCTATACGATGGTGGTGAGTTTCGGCAATGTGGGTAAGGCAATCGGCGTGCTTATGCTCATCGTGCAGATTTCGGGTGCGAACGCTGCCTACCCGGTGCAGATGTTGCCCGACTTCATCGCCAAAGTCAGTCCGCTCTTGCCGCTCACCCATGCGGTGACGATGATGCGTGCGGCCATCGCCGGCATCTACGACATGGATTACTGGCGGGCCGCCGGAATGCTGCTGGCATTCGTGCCGCCGCTACTGTTGCTTGGGCTGTTGCTCAGGAAGCCACTGGTGCGGTTCAACCAGTGGTATGTAGCCCAAG
>ERZ791937.313-NODE-313-length-11508-cov-3.715970_pt1 | contig 11508 bp, 9 predicted proteins | sample MGYA00510124_ERZ791937 | MGnify/ENA primary metagenome ERZ791937 (study PRJEB30046, sample SAMN00993239) | human gut metagenome | study: EMG produced TPA metagenomics assembly of the A metagenome-wide association study of gut microbiota in type 2...
CTCGCCAAGGCTTAATTTGATGACGCTGGTACCTTGGGCGATCATCTTGTCTGCTTGTTCGCCGAATACCATGGCACGGAAGGGATTGGCCTCACGCGCTCGGCGGGACATGACTGGAGACGCGGCCGGAGATTGGGGCTGCTGCGCTGCTTCGTTTTCCATATTTCGGTTCTATCCGCCTCACGGGACAAGGTTTCTTCTTCTATAATCACTGTAGGTCGATTGAGTGCACCAACCCGCATTCAAGGAGGAATAATGAGTCGATTCAATGGCAAGCGCGCCGAGTTCGAGGCCAGCGGCGAAAAAATCAACGTCGCGATTCTGGGTGCGGGCCGCATAGCTCACACCATGGCCGACACCCTGACCCAGATGGCTGAAGATTCACTGTATTCCTCATGGATTCACCCGTATGCGGTAGCGGCCCGTGATATTACGCGCGCGCAGGCTTTTGCCGACCAATGGCATTTTGACAAGGCTTATGGATCGTATGAGGAGTTGGTGGCGGACCCGGATGTGGATCTGGTGTATATCGCCACCCCGCACAGTCTGCACGCCGAACAGGCGATCCTGTGTATGAAAGCCGGCAAGAACGTGCTGGTGGAGAAGTCGTTCACCGCGAACGCCGGGCAGGCACGTGAGGCGCTGGCCGTGGCCGAGGAAACCGGCATGCTGTGCACGGAGGCCATCTGGACGCGCTACATGCCCAGCCGCAAGCTCATCAACGAAGTTATCGAGTCCGGCGAGATCGGCGAGGTGAAAGCGGCGAGCGCCAACCTGTGCTATCCGGTGTCCGGCAAGGCACGTATGACCGATCCGGCCTGTGCCGGTGGCGCGCTGCTCGATGTGGGCGTGTATCCGCTGAACTTCCTGGATATGGCGGTCGGCGCCGACCATGGCCGTACACTTGATCATTTCGATACGTCGATGGTGCCCGCCGAAACCGGTGTGGATGCGCAGAATTCCACCACGTTGTATTACAGCGACGGCACGATGGCCGTGTCCACCAGTTCGATGCTGGTTTCCTCCGACCGCGGCGGCTATGTGTGGGGCACCGAGGGTTATCTGGTGGTCACCAATATCAACAATCCCGAGTCCATCGACATCTATGACAACGCCCACAAGCCCGTGCGCAGCATTGCGGTGCCGCCGCAGTTGACCGGTTATGAGTATGAGGTGGCCGATGCGGCCAACGCGCTGCTGGACGGCAAGATCGAATGCGAGGCGATGCCGCACGCCGACACCATCCGCATCATGGAGCTGATGGATGCGATTCGTGACCGTTGGGGCCTGAAGTTCCCGTTTGAATCCTGATTTCAGCTCCCCTCCAGAGGGGAGCTGAAATTATTCCGCTGAATCTGCATCTCCTTCAACAATCTGCTCATACAGCCGTGCGAGGCGTTCGTCGCGCACGGCTTTCGTTAATTCGCACTCCCATACGGTAATTACACGCCAGCCAGCGGCCTCCAGTTCGGCTCGCTGCGCGATGTCTCGATTGTGATTGCGCAGTAGTTTCGCCTGCCAGAATTCCACGTTCGATTTCGGCATCGAATGTTTGGAACATCCTTCATGCATGTGCCAGAAACAGCCGTTGACAAACACGATGGCGTGGTATTTCGGCAGTACTACATCCGGGTGTCCGGGGTAACGCTTGTCGTTCTTGCGGAATCGCAACCCCTTGCGAAACAGGTAGCTGCGTACCAGTACCTCAATTTTGGTGTCTTTGCCACGAATATGCGACATCGTGTACGAACGGGTACCCCGCTCATACTTCTCCACTGGCTGTTTCTTGCGATTCACGCACTCCAGACTACCGTGACGTTGCGGCGAGAATGAGAGCCTGAACGAACGATCACCCATCTTGTCCGTCCGCGTCTCTTATCGCGGGCAATGATCATCCGTCGGTCGAGACTGCCCGATTAGACTGAGTTCAATGGATGACATGACGATTCGTAGGGCCACGGCGGCCGATATTCCCCAAATCGACGAACTGCTGCGGCAGGTGCTCGAAGTGCATCATGCCGGCCGACCGGATCTGTTCAAAGGCGGTGTCAAGAAATACACGGACGAGGAATTGAAGGCGATTCTGGCCAACGATCAGACCCCTGTGTTCGTGGCGGTTGCGCCATCTGCCAATGACGGCAATGACGCCGAACATAACGCCGACTCCCCCGCCACCGACCAAGTGCTTGGCTACGCATTCTGCGTGTTCCAGCAGCACCTCAACAGCAATATCCTGACCGATATCAAAACCCTGTACATCGATGATCTATGCGTTGACGAGCGGTCCCGCGGCCACCATGTAGGCTCCACCTTGTATCGCTACGTGCTCGACTTCGCCCGTCAATCCGACTGCCACAACGTAACGCTCAACGTCTGGGCCTGCAACCCCAAAGCCCAAGCCTTCTACGAACGCATGGGACTCACTCCATATCACATCGGCATGGAGCAGGTGCTGTAGCGCCGCCGTTTCAGCAGCACGATGATGGCGATGATCGCAGCGAGGCTGCATAGGGCCACGCCATATACAAAGCCCGGAGTTCCGAAATTCATGAGGCAGATTGTGATGTTACCGGTAGTGGTTACCGAAAACACGACGATAAGCGCGACGATACGAATCATATCCAGCAGTCCAGCTGCTTGAGCCAACAGACGCTCCGGTACCACCAATTTGGCCGCCGTGCACAGCAAAGTCGCCTGAACGGCGAGCAGAATCGCCCATTCCCAGAACATGGACGGTTCTTTAAGCAACGTGGTCTCCGGAAACATAGACACCACCTCATTGATAGACCACGGCGCCACAACAATCTCCACATATGCGAGCCCAATGCAACACACGACAAGCACCACGGCAATGGCATAGCGCCAAGCGACGTCTGTTTTGCGAGATTTACGAGAAATGAATGCGATACCAGCGTTCATGGCTATGCTCCTTAATCCAATATCAATATCAATGGATGAACCTGCACTGCACCGTATGCCACCATCATAATATATCGAATATCGATATAAAAATATCGAAAAACACTTTCACCATTCACCTACACATCCGCAAACCCATGAATACACATGTTCTTAATCGGGATGGGGAGTGCACAAAGAAGCTCTGTCACCCCAGCAGATTGAGGAGATCGTCCTTGGTGAGGGTGGCGATGGAGGCGGGGGCTTCGGTGAGGGCGCTGGCGCCGGTGCCGGCTTCATCGGCAAGCAAGGAAGCGTCGGTGAACTGGCGGGCGAGCTCGCTCTTAGTATGCTGAAGCTCCAAGATACGTTCTTCGATGGTGTCCTTGGCCACCACCTGATACACGTTGACGTCTTCGGTCTGGCCGATACGATGTGCTCGGTCGGTGGCCTGATCCTGTGCGGCGGCGTTCCACCATGGGTCGGCGTGGATGACCACGCTGGCACCGGTCAGGTTCAGTCCGGTGTTGCCGGCCTTCAGGGAAATCAGGAAGGCAGGCGTATCGTCCGCATTGAACTGGTCGACGAGTTCGAGACGCTTCTTCTTGGGCGTGGAGCCGGTGATGGTGTAGTAGCGCAGGCCTTGCGCGTCGAAACGTTCGGCGATCAGATCAAGGAAGCTGGTGAACTGGGAGAAGATCAGCGCCTTCTTGCCTTCGTTCACACAGGTTTCCACCAGTTCGGTGATGGCGGCAAGCTTGGCCGATTGATCCTTGGCATCGGCGTACAGCAGCCTCGGATCGCAGCAGATCTGGCGCAACTTGGTCAACTCGGCGAGGATGCGAATCTTCGACGTGTTGAAATCGGCTTCTTCGCTGTGTTCGAGCTGCATTCTGAGCCGCTGCTCGTGAGCCGCATACAGTTTGCGCTGTTCGCCGGCAAGCCGCACGGTCAGCGTGGTCTCTAGCTTGTCCGGCAAATCGGTCAACACCTGGGACTTCAGCCTGCGCTTGATGAACACGCCCACCAACGACTGCAATTGGCGAGATACCCGAGCGGCCTCAGGATTGACTTGTGCGGCGGCCCGACCTTCAGCCGTGCTGCCATCCGCGGCCCGGGCATTGGAGATGGGCAACTCATAACGCTCATGGAATCGCTTATACGAGCCGAGCAGCCCCGGCATCAGGAAGTCGAAAATGCTCCATAGTTCGGAGAGTCGGTTTTCGATCGGCGTGCCAGTCAAGGCGAAACGATGGTCGGCGGCCACGGACTTGACCGCTTTGGCTATTTTCGTGGTGTGATTCTTGATGTACTGGGCTTCATCCAATGCCATGACATTGAAACGTTGCTCATTGGCGGTGTAATCATCGACATCTCGGCGCAGCAGGTCGTATGAGGTGATGAGCACGGTGGGTTCATCCGCCCGGAACGCACGGCCGATGGCGGTACGGCGCTCGGCTTTGGTACCGGCCACCACCACGGCATTGAAGCTCGGGGCGAACTTGGTGAATTCGGCACCCCAGTTGTACACCAAGGACGCCGGGCACACGATCAGCGATGGGCCAAGGCTGCCGTCGCCCATCTCGCCGGTATTCCGCTGATATCGAGACAGGAGCAACGCGATAAGCTGCACGGATTTACCCAAGCCCATCTCATCGGCCAGAATGCCGCCAAAACCCTTGTCGCACAACGTGTTCAGCCATTGAAAGCCTTCGACCTGATAAGGGCGCAGAATATGCTTGAGACTATCCGGCACTTCATACGACTTAGGGTCGATGATCTTGAGATCGTCGATGTATTCGGTGAACGAAGCGTCCTTGACTACATCGGAGCCGTCATCCGGCAGCTCACCATCCAGTAGGAATGCTCGACCGCCCGGCAACTCGATCAGTCCGGAGTTGAGCTGCTGCTCGCTCAGATCGAGGTCGCTGGCCAATCGGTCCAACGTGCTGAGATTCGCGCCGCTGAGTTTGACAAGCGTGCCGTCCTTCAACTGATGGAATCGTTGACGCCGACGGTACGAAGATAGCAAGGCACCCACTTCGTCCGGCGGCACTTCATCAGCGAGGGGTGATATCTCCACCAAGTTGCCTTTGATGGACAATCCGACTTTGACGCTTGGTGGCTTGGGCGCGATCAGCCGGTCAAAAGCCGGTGTGGTGAAGACCTCCCCCACTTCCTTTAGTGCCGGCAATCCCTCGTCAAAGAGACGAACGATCTGCGTGGTGTCATCGCGATCGATAGTGGCCGCATCAGACACGAATTTTTTGGTGGCCTTTCGCGCGGCCGGCGTTCGGAACCCATTCACCGTCTGATGAGTGGCGGCCGCAACGCGCTTGCGCTGGTCAGGCATGGTAAAGAATTCACGCACTACATCAATCGCAAGATGCTCAGCGTCGAAATCACGCCCAATCACGCCCCGAGACAAGGGGATGGAACGCTCGCCCTCAGCATGCACCGTCGGGCCATCGGGTAGCAACGGGACAATGGCATCGCCGTAGCGTGCCTTGACCTCGCATTGCACACCATGCTCATCACGATCCAGATAAAACTGGAGGCTGCATTCCGTAGGACTTAATTCAGCCAGCTCGCGAGGAATCTCACTGGCCTCCAACAGTCCGGCACCAACCAGCTGAGGCAATAGCGTGCGTGCGAATAGGGCGATGTCATCGCCGGCAATGACCTGTCCCTCGCCATCGGGTTCAAACAGGTCTCCCAATAGTCCTCGCAACGGAATCAATCGTTTCGGGCAACGGACGAATCGGCATCCTGCTGCGCTTTTACGCTGAGAGCCCGCCACCATGGCGGATACCGCACCGGCCGGATTAGTGGAGGCGAGCAACAGCCATACATTCTTGCCGCCGTCAATCACGGTTTCCACCGCTGGCACTCCGGTAAGCAGGTATCCGGCATCCGGACCATACGTATTGAAATCACGCCGCGCAATGCGCATGAGAAAATCTGGCTCGACACCATCAACTGGCACCGATGCAGGCTGCCCGGAGAACCATGTGTTCAGCACGAGCTGTACGCCTCTGCCCTCACGTACGGACAGCAACCGGGCCACTTCCGGTGCTGAAAGCGTCAGATGACGGTCGATGGCGATATGCCCGTAATACCTGTCCTGCTGCTCGGCCGCACGACGCACGGCCATCGCATCATCAAGGACGTCCAGCAGGGGGCGCGAATCATCATCGAGCATATCCGGCGTATGAATAAAGGCAAGCTTCTGCCCATAATCCGCATAGTCGCCGTTCGCCATGGCAAGCACAAATTGCGGAATCGATTTCAGCACATAGCTGGACCCATTGGAAGCCGAGCCGATCTTGAACTCCACGCTCCACACGCCGTCGATGAAACTCAATATCGGGACAAGCTGCACCTGCCCCAAGCCCACAGTCTCGCTGTCACCCTGATACCCGCCGCCTCGGGTGCCGGCACGAGAGCCGTATCCGCTTTTTGTACGCCGAGCATTTGCACCGTTTTTCCCTTGCGTGGCATCAAACCGACGCATAACCGCATTGCGACGACGAATTTTGGCTTGAGCGTCTTGCCTATCGGCGTGCTCCATATAGTCAATCAGCGTCCGAGACGGTCGTGCGGCCCCGGCACGGTAGCCTTCAAAACGCTGCGGATCATCGCAGAATATGAAGGCGAGCGCAATCATGTGCTTGCACATGCCATAGCCACGGCCGTAAGCCGGGCATGAGCACTTGCCACCGACGGCTTCTCCCGTATCGAGGTCGAATTGCACGCTGGTACGATACCTACTCGATGGGCTGGTGGTGCCACGTAGAATACCGTCAAGCTCGGCATACCCGGTTCGATGATTTTCGCTGTATACCGGATTGATAACCATGGTGGCCGCTTTGCGCGCAATGCTACGGGCACGAGCGAGCACGGCATTCGACGATGACGATTCCACATCGTTGCGTAACGCAAGGATAGGGACGGCATGGGCTTCGGCACGCTTCGCAGACCCGGCGAAATGGCCTTCGTCCTCATCGTCGAACCATACGGAACGTCCTTGCCTGAAACGATAGGGCATCACCGCATCGGCGGCGGACAAACTGTCCGTTCCACCAAACGTTACGTCTCTGCTGCCGGCCGCGCCTGAGCTACCAAGTATTCCACCCGTCTCACCAGAAATGCCGCCTACTCCGCCGCTTTTACCGGCATAGATGCCCCTGCCCCCATTAGTGTCATCAGTGTCATCTATGTCATACCGACCGTCGTCGTAATCGGCATCTTCGTCGTCTCCTCTTTTCCAAGGATTGCGACGACGCAACGCATGGCCCCAGGAAACGCCGGAATCATCATCCTCATAAGGCAGGAGGCCATCGTCATCCGCATTATCGGGAACATGGCCAAACACACCATACCCTTTGCTCATGGGCGAGCCTCCTTTCCAGCGAATGTATTTCAACCCAACGTTTCCATCCTAGACGAAGCGCGCGGTAGCCTTAATGTATGGATGCAGACAAGCCGGCGCAACGCAAATCCTATGCAGGGAACACCACCCTCGAAATCTTCGAGGTGCTGTGGCGTCACAGTTACTTTGGGCATGGCCTGACCGTGCGGCAAATACTCGATGAGCTTGCCCGTAAACACCAGCTGGAAGATCCAAGCGAGCTGCCGACCGAGAAGACCATACGAAACCAGCTCAAAAAGCTGACCTCCACGGAATTTCTCGGCAGACATATCGGGCATCTCACCGAAAGCGACCTTGCCGGCATCGAATGCAAGAATCCACAACCCGGCTGGTATCTTGATGCATTCCTGTCCACTGCCGAAATGCGACTGCTACTAGACAGTCTTACCCTATCTCGCATCAGCCTCGACACCATGGACGACCTCATCGGTAAAATCCGCGAGCTCGCAGGCGCCGCCGGGCAGGCAGTAGGCTACCTGGACCATGTGGCCACCTACACGCATATCAACGGTGAGTTCCTATCCACTATCGACCAGCTGAATCAAGCCATCGAAGAAGGCCACGGCGTAACCTTCCAATACCGTGATTACGGACCGGATGGCACCTTGATACCGCATAAAAGCCGTACGGGTGCAGGCCGAATTACCTACACCGCCGACCCTTACCAGATGGTGTACAAGAACGGACGCTATTACCTCATCTGCCACCTGCATGGCGAAGACAACCTCCGCATTTTCGTGGTCAACCGAATCGCCAACGTCAGCGCCAAAGGCAGGAACGGCACAGTGCCACTGGAAAAACCAGCACCAGCTGATTTTGACGCAGTGAACTTCATGCGCCACCGTCCATACCCCGTAGCCGATGCCCCGATTCGCATCCGCATGGCCGTACGAGACGAATCCATGCTCAACAACGTGTTCGAATGGTTCGACGACCCTCAAATCAAACATTCACCGGACGGCACACAGTTCGAAGTCATCGTCGATGCTCCCGAACGCGCTGTGTTCTGGTGGGCATTGCAGTATTCCTGGGATGGCCGCGTAGTGATTCTTGAGCCCGATTCGCTCAAGCGCAAACTCTATGATGCCGGGCGTCGCATGGCCACAGCCTATGCTCCCGAATGATGCAACATCACATCGCACACCTCCTTGTCGAGTTGTTCACCAGCGAATTTCACCGGAGAACCTATCATCCCATCGCCAATCACACTCGGTAATTTTTTACCGGGAAATACGATTTCAAGCCATTTCGCGGGCATCGTCCCTCACCTAGGCGCACATAAGGCTAAGGTGGGAATCATTAATCGCATCGCGCGTCCACAAGCGTGCACTAGCGCGTACAACAATAAGGAGCAACTATGAGCGAAGAGCGTACCGCATGGGGCTGGGGTCTGGCCAGCGTAGACGCCGCCGGCACCACCCTGGACGTCTGGTACCCCGAACTGAATCTCGGTGAGGCACCGGCCGAGTCCGATCGCCCGAACCACAATTTCGGTACTTTGGCTCACGATGAGGCCGACGCCCGTGGCATTCGCCGCGTGCCGGTATTCGTCGTCAGCCAGTTGGACGAGCCGATCAGTAATGCCGCGGACGCTTACCTGAAGCTCCATTTGATGAGCATGCGCATGGCCAAGCCGAACACGCTGAACCTCGACGGCATCTTCGCCCAGCTCGCCAATGTGGTGTGGACCAACTACGGCCCCTTCGCCGTTGAAGACTTCACGCTGCGCAAGGCCGACGTCGAACGCGCCTCCACCGAAGCCGCTCTCGCTTTCGCCTCCCAGGCCGGACTGCCTGCCGCAGCTCCTGCCGCCACTGTCAACGTGTTCGGTGTGGATAAGTTCCCGCGCATGATCGATTACGTAGTGCCCACCGGCGTGCGCCTCGGCGACGCCGACCGCGTGCGCCTCGGCGCTTACTTGTCTTCCGGCACCACCGTGATGCACGCCGGATTCGTGAACTTCAATGCTGGCACGCTCGGCGTCTCCATGGTCGAAGGCCGTGTTTCGCAAGGCGTGGTCGTGGGTGACGGTTCCGACATCGGCGGCGGTGCCTCCATCATGGGCACCTTGTCCGGTGGCGGCAAGCTGCGCAATTCCATCGGCGAGCACTCGCTGCTCGGCGCCAACGCCGGTATCGGCATCTCTCTGGGCGATAACTGCACCGTCGAAGCCGGTCTGTACATCACCGCCGGCACTAAGATCACCATCTGGGACAAGGCCAAGGCCGCCGCTGGCGAACCGCTGGAAGTGGTCAAGGGTGCTGAGCTCTCCGGCAAAGACAACATTCTGTTTATCCGCAACTCGGTGAACGGCCGCATCGAAGCCCGCTACCGCAAGGTGGGAATTGAGCTCAACGCCAAGCTGCACAAGAACTGAAATTGAAATAATGGAGCGTTATCTTCGTTGCCCCTCGGTCGACGTACCTTCGTACGCCTTCCCTCGGTGCGCCTCGATACCGCACACATTATTTCAATTTCAGAACTAGCCCTGCTAGTTCTTATGCAGCCGTCGCAGCATAGCTGGTTTGCGCTGTACATATAGAAAGCGCCTCACTGGAATCTCCAGCGAAGCGCTTTCTCAAACCAACAATCACCGCTCGTCCATCGGCACGAAATCGCGCTCGACCGGACCGGTGTAGACCTGGCGTGGGCGGCCGATCTTGGTATTCGGGTCGGCCAACATCTCACGGTACTGCGCAATCCAACCGGGAATGCGGCCCAGCGCGAACAGCGTGGTGAACATGGCCGGATCGAAGCCGATCGCCCGATAAATCAAGCCCGTGTAGAAGTCGACGTTCGGATACAGGTTGCGCGATACGAAATATTCGTCATTCAGCGCAATATCTTCAAGCTCGGTGGCCACGGCGAACAGCGCGCGCTCGTCAGACGGCAGCTTCTGCGTATCTTCGCGCTCCATGATCTTTTCCAGATACTTCCTGGCAATCGCCGCGCGCGGATCATACGACTTGTATACACGGTGGCCAAGGCCGGAAATCTTCTGGCCATTCTCCTTGGCATCACGCACGAACTCGGCCACAGACTTGCCGGAATCACGAATCGCCTTCAATTGGCGCAGTACGGCCTCATTCGCACCACCATGCAACGGACCAGACAGCGCATTGACGCCAGCGGCCACCGCCGAATACAGGTTGGCGTGGGCGGAACCGGCGATACGCACCACCGAGGTCGAGCAGTTCTGCTCATGGTCGGCATGAATAATCAACAAACGACCCAAAGCATGCACATACAGCGGGTCGGATTCAAACGGCTCGTACGGCACAGCGAAGCACATGCGCAGGAAGTCGTCCACATAGCCGCGCGCGTAATCGGGGTACAGCATCGGCTCATCGCGACGACGGCGGAAGATGTACGACACAATCGTACGGGCCTTGGCCATGATGATCTTGGCGGCCTCATCAAGCTGGTCGTTGTCAGAAATATCGGTGGTGTCCGGGTAGAACGTGGCCAGCGCATTGATGGCGGAGGCAAGCACGCTCATCGGGTGAGCGGAGCGCGGGAACGAACCCATGAAGGTACGGAAGTCTTCGCCAACCATCGTCTTGTGATTGATGTCCGCACAGAACTGCTCATACTCAGCCCTGCTCGGCAGCTCGCCGTGGCGCAGCAGCCACGCCACCTCCAGAAAATCGGAGTTCTCGCACAGTTGCTCGATGGGGTAACCGCAGTAGCGCAAAATCGAATGCTTGCCGTCGATGTAGGTGATTTTCGATTCGCACTGCGCGGTGGTGAGGAATCCGGGATCAAGCGTTACCCAGCCATCGTTGCGCAGTTTGGAAACGACGATGCCATCCGGCCCTGCACTAGCCTTAACCACGGGCAGGTTGAACTTGTTCGAATCGACATCAAGTTGTGCCGTTGCCATTCGCGCACCTTCCTCTTCATGAACCACTTACCCCAAACATTAACGTTCACGCGTTCGCGAACACTAGTGTTCGGTACTCTATGTCTTCTGTGTTACCGCTGGCGAATGCCGGTCGATACACGAAAGCCGAAGTGCGCTCATGCTATCAAAGCAAACGCACTTCGGCTTGTTACGTCTCGAATTCGCGGGAAAACCGCGAACAGACGGACGGCTAATGAGACGCTGATCGCCCATCACAGGCCAATCAGGCACCTACCATACGCCAAACGCCGATCAGAGGTTGGTGCGATCGGTG
>ERZ791937.329-NODE-329-length-11089-cov-2.436741_pt1 | contig 11089 bp, 8 predicted proteins | sample MGYA00510124_ERZ791937 | MGnify/ENA primary metagenome ERZ791937 (study PRJEB30046, sample SAMN00993239) | human gut metagenome | study: EMG produced TPA metagenomics assembly of the A metagenome-wide association study of gut microbiota in type 2...
TTTGATAAACTTCTCGTTTCCCATTCAGTAAAACAACGTTTCCCGCAGTAAACCGTGTAATTTCATCCTCAGAGGCGTCCCAATATTTTCCGTCAATCGTGCCAGATGTGTCTTGAAAGGTAAAGGCAATAAACTTTTTCCCATTTTTAGCTACACGTACATCGGCATTTTTAATTAGAACAAATGATTCAAAAAGTTCTTCTACTGTTAATTCACGTAATTTTTTCACTTGACGCTTCCTCCTTCTAACGCAATTACTCTTTGTTGTAAGTCCTGATAATAGCTTACCATTTCTTGGTCAGAAGAAAAACAAATGACTTGCTGTTTTTGACCAAATTTAGTAAATAATTCAGCTAATTGGGCTTTTCTTTGATGATCATAGTGTAACCAGCCATCATCAATGATAATTGGACAAATCAGTTGCTCGCCTTGGACTGCTAAAAAGGCAAAACGAACAGCCATCATCAATTGATCTTTAGTGCCAGTTGATAATTCATGTAAATAAAACATTTCTTGTTCTTTCGTCACCGCAACTAGTTGACCTTCGGCTACTTGGATTGATTGATAACGCTGATTTGTTAAAAGTGCAAAGTAGCTTGATGCATACTGTAATAAGCTGGGCAATTGTTGTTCCGAAAGCTCTGTTAATAGGTCCATTAGCAGTTGTCCCGCTAGTTGATACCCAGACCAACGTTGAGCTAGTTCTTTGATTTCCGCTTTTAAAATTGCTTGTCGTTGATACAACTCATCTAAGGTACCATCCGTCATTAATTGTTGTTTTTCATAAATCAGCGCTTGATACTGTTCTTGTATTTTATTTAACTGACTTTCTTCCAGTGCTTGTTGCTGCGCCAGTTGTAAAGAACGGGCTTTTAACGTTGCTTCTGTTACCGCTTCTGGAAACAGATTGCCTAATTGTGTCGCTAATTCTTGCCCACGACCAACTTGAGCTTGCTGAGTGGTCAGCTGTTGAATCCTACTTGGAACATCAGCGATTGATAGAATCCGATAACGAATTAGTAAAGGCTGAATTCGTGTTAATGCTTCTTGCTGTTTAGTTTTCAACTCTCGTAACTGCTGTTTGAGATAGCCATCTGCTTGATACTCCTGAGCAAAGCGAACCTTCTCCATTTCTTCAGCAAATCCTTCTAAAAAGTGTAACTTTTCGGAAAGGCTCTTTCCTTGCAAGGGTAAATGCGTCATCAATGGGAAGATTTGTTCTTCAAATACTTGGTGTTTTTGTTGATTTTCCTTCAATTGACTCATGAGTTCTTCATTTGTTTGAACAAGCAATAAATAGCGCGTAATCAATTCCCGCTGATTCATTAAAGTATCAATTTGATTCATTTTTCCTAATTGATGGACTTGGGCTTGCTCCGCTACTGCTTGTTCAAGTTGTTCCACTTGCAGTTGTGCCTCACGTTCTTGATTCAGCGCTTGTTGGAACTGTTCATTTAAATAATCTAGTTGCGAAAGTTTCGTCTGCCATTCTTCTTTCACTTCATCAGAGGAAGCTTCTTTTCTAGTGGCGTAGCTAAGCACTTCTTTCGCGATAAAACTAACTCCCACGAGAACTAGGCCCCATTTTAAAGGGCTTGGCAAAAAGAAACCGAGTAATGCAAGGATACTTCCTAGCAATAACCAAAGTGGTTGACTTGTTTTCTGCGCTTTTTGGGCACGCGTCGCTTCACCAAAAAATGCGGCATGCGCTTTTTCAAAATCCGTTAACTGGTCTTCCAGATTTTCAATTTGAGAAGCCAAGAATGCTTTCTGTTCTTGTCCTTTTTGAAGAGCTTGCGTATACGCAACTTGTTGTTGGCGCCACTTTTGAACGGTTTCGTTGTCATAAAAAAGCTGTGGTGGTCGTTCAGGTGACCATGACCATTCGTTCTCTAAAAGGACCATTTCTTGACGATTTTGCTCAAAGGTTTGGGTCATCCATTCCGATTCCGTCATCAATTGTTGCATATCATAGCGTTGATTCAACAATTGTTGAATCAATGCTTCTTGTTCTAGGTAAAAAGCATACCCTTCTGGAACATCGAGCGCTTCTGACTGAAGAGATAACTCTTTGGTCAAACGTTGTCGTTCTTTGTCTAGGTACATATATTCTTGAAAGGTTTCTTCTAATTGAACTTGGTCTTCTTTTACTAAAACAACGTTCTCTGTTTCTTCAGGTAGCGACTGCCATTCTTCGTACAAGGGAAAGTGACGTTGCTGTTCCGCAACCTGTAACAAGTCCTGTTGCGTTTCTTTTAATTGCTGTTGCAGTGTCACTCGCTGTCGTTCTGTTTCGCGAATCGTTTCTTCTAATTGTTGAAAAGTTTGTTGCTGCGCTTCTTTCTCTTGAATTTGCTCTTTTAGTTCTTGATAAGCCGCCAACTTCTGATTGAGTAATGGCTGCTGTCCTTTACCTTTAAAGATTTTTTGTGCTTCTTTAAAGTACGCATTTCGGTAAGTCAAAAGTTGTTGACTACCAGAAACACCAATGGCTAACAAGGATGTTTGCAATTCCTCTTCTGTTAACTTGTCACTCGTAATTAATTGTTCTTGTTGGAAAGTAAAAACCTCTTGAAATAACTTTTTCGTTAGCGGATGTAACATTTGCTGTAAGGTTTTCTCATCCCCCATTTGTTGTTGATAATAAATGATTGCTTGCCCTTTATTTTTTTCTTTAAAACGCTCGACTTGAACTTCCCCAAACACAGGATGTGCCAACCACAAACGACCACCATACGAGCCACCATTTTTAGGTGCGTAATCGCGTTTTCTTTTGCCCTTTGTGGGAAACCCAAACAGCATTGCTTGAATGAATTGATACAATGTGGACTTGCCAACTTCATTTGCGCCGTACAGCAATTGATTACCAGATTCAAATGTAATTTTCTGTTGTTGCCATTTTCCAAAGCCCACAATCTCTACTGCGAGTAATTTCATAGTGGGTCCTCCTGAATAGTAAAGTCTTCATTAATTTGCTCATGTGCTAGGCGCAAGCTCTCTAATCGCCACTGCTCATCCATTGAAAAAATTCCAGCAAATTCTGGATAACGTAACAATTCCTTGGTGGTATCTTCAAAAATAACTGGATCTAAGTATGTTTTTTCTAATGCCGTTAATAAATTGGGACTAGCGGCTAAATAGATCGGTTCTTTCGTTGGTTCCTCTGCTTGCAATATTAGGCGATAAACAAAAAAATCACCTTGCGTTTTTTGTAAAAGCTGCTGCTGTAAGTAGCTTAATAGTTCACCATTGACAATGGCTTGCACCACGGTCACATCCAAATGTTGCGTTTCTTTCAGTGTCAACGCCATCAATTGCTGTTGCTGATGCGCATGCCACTTCGTCAGCAAACTGGTTTCAAGATAAGACAAAACGCTTTGGGTGTCACGGCATTGCGCCAGAGATACTTCTTCATTCGTCCAATCTATTTCTGCGACTTTTTCAAATTGAACAGTCGCTTGATTTTGGGAAAGTGTGACCACTGCAACCCCTTGTAAAGACTGTTCTTTTTTCGTGTGTCCTTGAGGTGTTCCAGGATAAACAATTAGCGGTTGTTCACTAACAATTTGCGGCTGATGAATGTGGCCCAATGCCCAATAATTATAGCCAGTGGCTTTTAAATCCTTCCATGTAAACGGAGCATAATTTTGTTGCGCTTTCCGACTGGTGTCTCCATGATAAATCCCAATATGAATATCAGATTCTGCTTGTTTGATAGGAAATTCTAGTGCTTTATTTTCATCAATCCAGGGATGCTCATAACTAAACCCTGAAACAGCCACTTGTTCGCCCGCTTTCGTTTCAAAATACAGTGTCTCAACCATTTCTTTTTCAAATAAAAAGACATTGTCCGGAAAAGAAAACCAATAGCGGTCTTTTTTATAGTAATCATGATTCCCAAATGTTAGAATCACAGGGATTTCTGCTTGTTTCAACTGTTCTAATGCAGCCATCAATTGGGCTTGCATTGAAATAGAGGTCTGACTTTGATGAAACGTATCTCCTGCAAAAATAACCAAGTCCACCGCTTCTCGAATGGCAACTGTTACGATATTCATTAACAATTGTTGATTAGCTTCTCTTAAGCGCTTCGCTAAGGCTGTCGGGATCCCAGTTAACCCTTCAAAAGACCGATCCATGTGTAAATCAGCTGTATGCAATAGTTTCATCGTTTCCCCTCCTTTTCTCCTCCCTTTATCATATCATTTTCTGCCAGCTTGGTCAGTAAAAACATACGAAAATTTGTTCGTTTTTTTATTTTCAGTAAAAGAAAAACTCTGACAAATTGTCTTATAGACAACTTGTCAGAGTTCAATTACGTAAATTAATCGTTATACATATCACGCACAGGAGTCATGATAATTCGGTTTAAATCATTGACAACTAAGCTAAACGCTTGTTCTTTTTGCATTAATTCGTTGATAACTGCTGTTTCTTGCACTTTCGTTGCAATGCTTTGTGCTTTTTCAGCATCTTCATCCGTGAATTCTTCGCCGCGCATTTGTTTTTCTTGAAGTCCTTGTTGGAATCCTTGGAATTCTTTAAACAATGTGTAAGCTGCTTCGTCTGCTTTTACTTCTTCATACGCTGCTTGTAATGCTTTCAATTCGTCTAACTCACGTAGTTCACGTTCAATCTGATTGGCTGTATCATAAATGTTACTCAATGGAATCCCTCTTTTCTCAATAGTTTCATCTTTATTGTACCATTTCTCTTAGGTTTTCCCAACTAATTTCCTAATAAGCCTCCGAAAATTCCTTCAATCTTGTCTTTGACTTTTTTTGCGCCGTCTTTAATTTGGCCTCCAACTTCATTCAATGTATCTCCGAAATTGCTAGCGCCATCTTGAACAGAGTTTCCAAAGTCTTTTAAGTTATCCCGCCAATTAGAATTGGCACCACCGGTTAAACTATCGTTGCTATCAACAACTTTCCCACCTGTGGCATAAGCATCCGCGACAGGAAATTGTGCTTGTTTGACTTGTGGCAAGATGCCACTGGCTTGACTGTTGAACACCTGAGAGGCATATGTGGCGCTACTACCTTCCAGATAATGGGTTTTACTGGTTTCTTGGAAGCCTAACCAAGTAGCAATGACAACTTCTGGTGTATAACCAATCACCCACTGATCGTTCGTTTTACTACTATCGAAGTTGGTTTCTGTCGTACCTGTTTTACCAGCCATTACATAGCCTCCCGGTTGTGCGTTGACCCCGCTCCCAGAACTAAAGACCCCTAGTAACATACTTGTAATCCCATCTGCAACATCTTTGGTAATGACTTGCTCTTTCTTGACTTTCGTATTATCAACTACAATTGCGCCAGTTGAGTCGACGATTTTTGTAATTAAATGCGTTTCAGTTTTATAGCCTTCATTGGCAAAGGCACTATAAGCTCCCGCCATAGTTAGTGGCGAAACACCCGTTTGTAATCCCCCAAGTGCTAAACCATAATATCGATCTTTTTCTGATAATGGAATGCCAAATTTCTCTGTTTTTTCATAGCCTTTATCTAAACCAATTTGATGTAATAACCATACCGCTGGTAAATTTAAGCTTTCTCCTAAGGCTTGGTACATAGGAACTTCTCCACTGTACGTGCGGCTATAGTTTTGCGCTGGATAATAATCTTGTGGTTTATCTTCTAAAACAGAGTCTGGTTTATAGCCAGCCTCTAAAGCTGGTGTATAGACAGAAATTGGTTTTAAGGACGAGCCTGGTGAACGTTTTGTTTGCGTTGCAAAGTTAAAGCCTCGATAAACGTGTTCCCCTCGACCGCCCACCAGTGCTTGCACGCCGCCGGTTTTCGGATCAATGGCTACAGAACCACTCTGAACCATGGCACCGTCTTCTGCATTGGGTGGAAATAATGCATCATTTTTATAAGTTGCATCCATCGCATCTTGATATTTTTGATTTAAAGACGTGTAAATCTTGTAGCCTTTATTTAAAATATCTTCTTCTTTAAATTTATAACGATTGACCGCTTCATCAATTACCGCATCAAAATAATATGGATATTTGTAACTATTTTCGTCGCCAACATAGGTGTCATTTAATAGACTCGCTAAGTTAACACTCGCTTCTTGATTGGCTTCTTCTTGAGACAGTTTTTTATTGTCGACCATAAGTTGTAAAACGGTATTCCGTCGCGCTGTGGCATTGTCAATGTAATCAATTGGGTTATAAATTCCTGGCCCTTTTAACATGCCCGCTAGCGTTGCGGCTTCCCCCACTGTCACTTGGGATGCATCCACGCCAAAGTATTTACGAGCTGCATCTTGCACGCCCCAGACACCATTACCAAAATAAGAATTATTTAAATACATTGCCAAGATATCTTTTTTCGGATATTTCTTTTCGATTTCGCTCGCTAAGAATAATTCTCTGGCTTTCCTATCTAACGTTTGCTCTTGCGTTAAGTAAGCATTTTTGGCTAATTGCTGCGTAATTGTACTTCCGCCACCACCGCCACCGATTTTCCCAAAGGTCAATTTTCCAACAACCGCACGGGCAATCCCTTTGATGGAATACCCTTTATGTTGATAAAACCCGCGATCTTCAGTTGAAATAACCGCATCTTGAATATAAGGAGAAATATTATCCAGTTCCACAAAAGTCCCTTTTTGCCCGAATAACTTTCCGACTTCTTTTCCTGATTCATCATAAACGCGTGTTGATTCACTTAGCCCTGATTTTAGGGTCTCAACGTTTGCGGACTTGGCTAAGTAAAATAAATAAATACTGGCACCTAAAGCGACTACCAAACCAATTAACAAGAAAATTTTATTGATTTGATACTTTTTCCAAATCCGCTTTCTGGCTTGATGGAATTGTATTAAATAAGGCTTTATCCACGTCCAAAAATGACGTAATCCGACACCGACTTTACTAAAAAATTGTTTAAGATTGTCCATAGTACTCCCTCTGTTTACGTTTCTTGGCTAAGTCTACCATATTCTTGTGGGTACGACCTAGGTCTAAAGCATGAAAAATTCTTGAAAAACAATTTCAATGGTCTTTTCGCTGTAGCAAAGGAAATGTGGCCTTCACTAGAGGTAAATAATTGCTTACGTTTAGAAACGAGTCTTTATTTAGCCTCTATTCTATCATGCTTTTCTTCGTTTTTTATGTAAATTTGTTTAAGAATCTCTCAAGGAACTGCCTTTCTAACAATTTTCAGCTTTTTTTCCGTTCTGACTTGACCTTTTGAGTAGCTTTGTTACACTAAATAGCGAATCAGTGAAAGGTGGGATTTGGTGGAATATTCAATGAGATTACCTGAAAATTTTTCAACAATGACTGTAAAAGAACTATTAGAAAATGAGTGGCTAGTCCCTCGAAAAGTGCGCCATTTTTTACGCACGCGAAAAAATGTCAAAATCAACGGAGAAACAGCTGCTTTTCATTTTCCAGTCCAAGCTGGCGATTGTGTCACCTTAACGTTTGAAGAAACCGATTATGTACGTCCCACTATTCATTTGGGGGAAGCAACGCATGTGAAGGTTTTATATGAAGATGAACATTTAATGATTGTAAATAAACCTTATGGCATTAAAACCCATCCAAATCAGCCACAGGAAACAAACACCTTGTTAAATCATGTTGCTGCCTATTTAGCTGAGAAAAATCAGGTCCCTTATGTCGTTCATCGATTAGATAAAGAAACCAGTGGTGCGATTGTCTTTGCTAAAAATCCTTTTGTCTTACCTATTTTAGGGCGTTTATTAGAAACAAAACAAATTTACCGCCAATATCAAGCGATTGTGGCTGGTCACTTTAACCAAAAAGAGCAGACAATCAATCAGCCGATCGGTCGTGATCGACATGATCGCCGGAAACGACGGATTGATCCTCAAAAAGGGGATTCAGCGATTACACATGTCCAAGTGGTCCAAGCTCTTTCTAACAATCAAACCGCAGTTACCTGTGTTTTAGAAACAGGTCGGACGCACCAAATTCGGGTCCATTTAGCTAGCGAAGGGCATCCAATTATTGGTGATCCGTTATACAACCCAAAATCGCAGGCAGCTCGTTTAATGCTCCATGCTTCACAACTTCATTTACTCCATCCGTTTACAAAAAAACAAATCGTTGTGACTGCAGCGCCTGGCCTATGGTAAAAAAACAGAAGAAATCGGACGGTAACCGCCGATTTCTTCTGCTTTTTTATTTTACCGCACATTCACTGCTGAGAACGGCATATCTGCGTTTGCTCAGTGTCTTGGTGTTAAACAGTTCCTGAGCTAACTCTCAGCCTTAATCATTTGTAGCCACTCTTTTTGTAAAATTCCGTAATTGTAGATATCCAGCCATTGGCCATCTTGAAATAACGCTTCTCTATCAATTCCTTCTTTTTTGAAGCCTACTTTTTCATAAACATGAATCGCTTTTTGATTGTTACTATTGACAGCTAATCTGATTTTGTGCAAGCCCAATTCATAAAAAGCAAATTTACAAATTAAAGACACCGCCTCAAAGCCATATCCTTGACCACGTTGCTCTTTTTGTAAAATAGCAATCCCTAAATTGGCCCCTCTATTTTTCAACTGTACATCAGACAACGAGACCCAACCAATAAATTTCTCTGTCGTATTTTCTAAAATAGCAAATAGAAATCGATCATCTTCTCCTTTATTAATCGTGAAATCTTTCCATTCTTCAAGCCCCCACGGATGTAAAGCATCCCAGCTCAAATGCCGAAGCAATTCATTATCCCATTGCTGTTTTGCAATATGTTCGATATATTCTTCTCTAAAATGAGAAAAGCCAATGTGTTTTCCTTTTAAGACATTTTCCATAAGAACACCTTTAATTTCCTAGATTATTTTTCTATTTGCTGACTATCTATTTCCTCATATTTTTGTAAAAAAGTGGCAATTTTTTCGATGACGCACGCATTTTTATCGCTTTGGTCATTCTCTACCTGAAGAACAAGCAACGGTTCATGCAGACTTAAGCGTAGCAAAAACCAACCACTGCCATATTGACCAGACACGTTTCCCCGAACACCTTCTTGGTTTTCACGGTCCACAGCAAAGTCTGCTTGACTTTCTACAAACAATTCAAAGTCTCGCAAGACTTGTTGCCCATAACAAGTAACATCCTCCGCAGTAATTTTGAAGCGAAATTCGTTGGTTTCTGCCGGTTGCTTCAATGTAGCAATCAGATCACCTAACGTTTGATTGTTTTGTTTCAATTCTGGTAACAACATTAAAATTTTTGCCACGACATATGCACCATCATCCAGATTGTAGTTTTCTTGAAACGCTGCATGACCACTGGTTTCAATGGCTAACGGTGTCTGAAAGCCCCCATGATTCAATTCAATCATTTTATTAATGACATTTCGGTAACCAGAAATATAACGAATCTGTTGGCCGCCTTTTTCTTCAATAAATGTTTTTAAATGACTTGAGGTTGGCGAATTTGTCACAATATAACTACCAGGCGCTTCTTTTAAAACAATTGCCGCTAAAACAGCAATTAAATTATTTCGGTTTAGTACCTCACCTGATTGGTCCACCACGGCCGAACGATCTACATCTGTATCAAAAATAATGCCCAAATCTGCTTGATTAGCTAAAACAGCCGTTTGAATACTTTTCATTGCTTCAGAATTATCTGGATTAGGTACATGATTAGGAAAATGCCCATCTGGTTCTAAAAACTGTGATCCCGTCGTATCAGCGCCCAAAACTTGAAGAACCTGCTCCGCAAAGAAGCCCCCAGCCCCATTACCCGCATCAACGATAATTCGAAAGCCCTGTAAAGGTTTCTCTTCTGGCGAATGAATTCCTTGGCGAATTTTTGCCACCAAATGCTCCGCATAAATTGGCAGTAACTCTTGCTTCATCAGTGTGCCATTTTCATTGGCCGTCAGCGGATCAGTATGAGATAAAATATACCGAATATCTTCTTTCTCTGCTCCACCTTCTGCTGTGAAGAACTTCAAGCCATTAAAGTAGTAAGGCAAATGGCTAGCTGTAATCATAATCGCTGCATCACATTGAAGCGTTGGAAATTGAGTAGCCATAAACATAGCAGGCGTCGTAGCTAAACCAACGTCAATCACCTGAATACCTAATGAAAGAAACGTATCTACTAATGCTTGCTTAATCGGCTCCGCCGTTAGACGACTATCATGTCCGATTGCAATTGTCAGGCGCTGTTGTGCCTTTCGTGGCAGCTGTTTTTTATCCTGTAACCAACGAACCACGCCCACCGCAATCTCGGCTACTGCTGTTGCGGTTAATGTTGCAGTTTGCTCTTCCGTATCCAAAGCAATTCCCCGAATATCCGAACCGTTTTGTAGCGCTTTCAATTCTACCAAGAAAAAAACTCCCTTCTATTGATGCTTTCAATTTTAAAAAATCATATTTTCGATGCGTTCGATAAAGTGTTCCGCATCCTCTTCTGAACGTGTAATCACAATAATCGTATCCGCACCAGCCACTGTACCAGCCACTTCTGGATAAGCTACTTCATCTAAAAAGTTACTCACCACATCGGCATTCCCCATCTCTGTATGCAAGATGACAATAAATTGTACTCGCTCCATTCGAACAACTGAATCTTTTACTGATTCTCGTAATTTCTCTTCACTGCTTGTGCCTTGTGCTTGAGAAAAAATTGCATATTTGACACGACCATCTGCACCATGTGTTTTAACAATACTCATTTCACGGATATCTCTTGAAACAGTCGCTTGAGTGGCTCGGACGCCAAGTTCTTCCAAACGAGTGATTAATTCATCTTGTGTTTCAATTTCTTGTTGCATAATTAATTGTTTAATCAAACGTTGACGTTCTGCTTTTTTCATATAGACCACTCCTCTCCATTCATTTCTTTTATTATATCCAAAAATGAGTAAAAATACAGGTACTTTTCACATTAAACTCTTTATTTATCTGAAAAAGACTGGATAAATGTTTATATACCAGTCTTTTTCAGTAAAAAATACTTATTTAAGAAGATTCTTTTCTTTTAAATAGTCTTTCGCCACTATGCTAGGATCTTGCCCTTCCACATTGACTTGATAATTCATTTCACTCATTTCTTCTTCGCTAATTTTTCCTGCCAATTTATTCA
>ERZ791937.339-NODE-339-length-10818-cov-12.033355_pt1 | contig 10818 bp, 15 predicted proteins | sample MGYA00510124_ERZ791937 | MGnify/ENA primary metagenome ERZ791937 (study PRJEB30046, sample SAMN00993239) | human gut metagenome | study: EMG produced TPA metagenomics assembly of the A metagenome-wide association study of gut microbiota in type 2...
TTCCCCCTTATGCCTGTACGCGCAGCGTTTCGAGACGGCGCATATCAAAATCGTTAAGTTCTTCGGTGTAGTCTTCGGTAATCGGCGCCGGCCATTCGCCAGTGTCGAAACCGTTCGCGATGGCACGCATTGCTTTGCGATATTCCAGCATGCCGAGTTCCAGCAGTTCTTCGGATGCCTCGATGATGGCGATCCAGTGGTAGTTCTCGTCTTTGTTGACGAATATCCAGAAGAACTGGTCAAGGGCTGCGGTTTCGCAGTACATAGCCGCGCTCAGGTGGTAATCGCGCTCGATGATTTCCCGGTGCAGCTTCGCGCGCAGGCCTTCCTGCTTAATGTTCCACATACTGATGGTTTTCAGGTCCGCACCAATGCGCAGGCCGCCCATGTCTATCTCAAGGTCAGGGCGCACGCGAACTTCCAGCCCGGTTTCCTCATCAATGCCGAAATAGCTCACCTCGACGGCACGGCTCGGGTGCGTCAACAACTTGCCAGCGGTCGGGTGATTCAACAGTGCTTTCTGAATGGCCAGTGCCGTAGCCAGCTGCTGGCGGGTAACCAGCACTTTTCCTTCCGGGTTCTCGCGCCATGCATCCAGCAGCTCGTCGGCAAACACGGCATCCGGTTTTACCGATTTCACGGCCTGAATCAGATCGGCCTTTGTGCCAGAGACTTTCAGGGGCTGCGCCTTCTGTGCTTCCTGAGCAACCATGTCAGGATTAATAAGCGCCAGCTGTTCCAGTAAGGCATCGCGGCCACCGCTGGTTTTCACTTGGGCGGGCAGGGTGGCGTTGTATTCTTTGATGCAGGCCTTCATTGCGGTGGCGGTTTGCTTCTGACCGTCTTCAATGCGCTGGAACTCAGCAGGTAAAGACATATAACCCTGGCCGGTTTCTTCAACTGATGTACCCAAGGGAACCTGGGCGGGCAGGGTCGCGTTGTATTCCTCCAGGAATCTTTTGATGTCATCTGTGCTGAGTAAAACCGGAAGCCCGTTGTTGTATTCGTCGATAAATGCGCGGATCGTCGCCGTCGTGGTGAAGGCGCCTTCCGGGATTTCGGGCTCGATACTGAATTCTTTTTCCAGCTGATGCTGATCAGGCTGCAGCGCCAGTGCATGCACCAGATTGCCCATATCCAGAACAGGAGAGCGCACCTTCTGGATGGTTTTGGATACGTGGCGCGCCTCGAAATACATCAGCGATACCCGGGCATCTTTAACCATCGTGGAGCTGATGCCGTTAGCGGCGTGGTAGACCTCATTTGGCACGCCTTCATATCGACCAGGCTCGAAATACTCCGGCCATGCTGGCGCTGCTTGTTCAGCCTCTTCCTCTTCATCGCTATGAGCACTCTCTGAAACCTGGCTTTTCAGCACTTCGGCGGTAAGATCCGGGCAGCGTTCAGCCAGTATTTTGCTCATGTTCACGGCAATTGTTTGCGCAGGAGGCTCATCAGCGCCTTCGCCTGCTGATACCGCATTATCATTTTCGTCTTCGACCGGCTGAGCCGTTTCCATCTGCACATCGCTGGTGGTTTCCCCGGAATTAGCTGGATGTAATTTTTCTTCTGCAGCGCGCTGGCGCGCCTGGTCCACGATAGAAAGTGCTGGTGCTGGCTGGCTATCCATCAGACCATCAATCGAAAAAACACCATTGCCCATGTTTGAAACTTCAGGCTGTTTGGGTTTGGTCAGGTCTTCGGTTATCCACTTCGGATCCGTGGGGTCACTGATGCCTTCGACATATTCGCCACGTTCGGCGGCCAGAACCTGATTAGCGTCAGGGCGTTTCTTTTGAGCTTCTTTCACCAGTTCGGTGCCAATTACCTGAAAGTCAGTTGGGAGAGTTTCCAGGTCAGGCACACCTTCATCTCCATCGATAGCCTTTTTCACAGCGTCCAGAGTGACGGCGGCAGATGAAACATGACCAGCTTTTTCAAGAGTCTCAGCAGAAGGGGCGTCATGCTTATGCTCGGTCAGGTTCGCATTGATATAGGTCTGCAGACTTACCGGGAAATGATGAATGTCGCTGGTGGCGCCACGAATAAGGGCAAAAATCGCGGCGCGGGAATAATCCAGGATGCCTGCAACCTTGCGCAGCGCTGCCGACCATTCCTTGAACGGACTTTCTTTCTTCTGAACGATCTCTTTGGCCCGGCGGTGAATTGATGCCGGGAAATTGTAGATATCGAAATCCATTGGCATTGTGGCCAGGGCTATTTCTACATCGAGCGTATCAAGGGTATGGGTGTAGTCAGGGTTGCGATCGGTTTTATTACCGCCGCCAGCATTAGTTCCTGCATCAGTTTTCAAAACCGAAGAAATGCAGTTACCGGCAGCCCATTCCCTGGTGAGAATGCCGCGGTCGATCGCGTTCGTGGCGAACCACAGCTTTGCAAACTGAATACGTTTGCCGAGCTCATGCCGTTTCCCTTCCGGGAAGACTTTTTTATTGGCGCTGGTGAATTTCCAGAGCGTCGGCATATCGTATTTTTTGATTTCAGGGATATTCTCGGCGGCCAGAATCAGATCCTGGACGGCTGCGTTATCAGTGTCCATTTCCAGAACTGACAGCTCCTGCCGGTGAGGCATGCTGATATGATAAACGTGACTCTCTTCGGCCATATACTGCGCCAGCAGCTGAGCGCGAAAGGGGAGTTCTGCCACGTTAAAAAGCGCGCTTGAATCGTCCTGGTATTCATCGCTACCGAAAGTTTCCACGGTCTCATCTTGTGCCGCGTCGCCAGTAGTATTGGCATCAACCAGCTCTCCAGTAACGGCCTCAGAGGATACTCCGGCATTATCGCCGTGATGAACATCAGCAGGCGCCAGTCCTGGCTTAAGAGTCCAGGTGCGGCCATCGTCGCCGAGCTGGTAGCGTTCGCACCATGAGTAATCGAGAACACCCTCCGCTGGCAGGTCGTTGAATACCGGGAAATCGGTGCGAATAGGTTTTTGATAGTCTTTGCCGCGGCCTGTTTCGATCCCAGCGTCTTCCAGATCGACGTCGAGCTGCAGTAGAGCGCGGGCTTCTGATTTATTAGTGCGCCAGATTACGGCATCAGCTTTACCCGATTTTTGAGTCGCTTTTATCAGATAAAAATATTCCATGTGATAGCCTCTATTTTGGATGTAGAATCCCCCGGGCCATTGGTAGCGCCCATTTAGGGTGGTCATTGGTTTTGGTAATTTCCGGTGTAACTTTGGTCGGTGGCACCGGACGTACAGCCCGCTTCGGCGGGTTTACGTTAGCTCTCGTGCGCCATCTGGTCGTAAGAGGCGCAGCGTTCAGAGCAATACTCTTTTTCTTTCCGTGCTAGCTGGTTCCCCTGGAGGTACAACAGGGTGCTTACCACTGGCTTTCCCTCGATTGCTTTACTGCAGTAACCGCATTTCTTCTGCATTCTTCCCCCTACATTTGCACCGTGAACCCGGCCGGATGCTCGTCCAGTAAACCTTTCAGTGGATAACATTCAGCTTTCACGTGTTGCTCTTCTGCAGCTGCCTTGCAGTCATTCTCAGTGTCGTAAACGCCGAGCAGGACATCCTGATTACCGCCCGTCAGCATGCTGACGGTGAGAACCAGGGCAAACATCGTGCTCATGAAGGGCCTCCTTTTTGCGCGAGCATGTAGCACACCCGGCGGATGAAAGCCGACAGCGGATTTAAACGAACAGCCTGCTGACGAGCGGGTTTGCGTGCGAAATCATTCATAGAAACAATCCCCTCAGTGCGCTGAAGAGCGCGATCCAGATGAAGAGCCCAATAACTGCTGAAATGATCAGGGCTCTGATGCCTTGCTTGCTCATTCCAACTCCTCATGTTTGCCTGTCTTTTAACCACTTCAGGCTCGGTGGTATGCTGGTAGTTCTCACACAGCCAGCAAGGAAATAAAAAATGTCAAAACTGACAACTATGAAAGTTGCTTGCCCTGATTGCGGAAGCGAGATGCTCAAGCGTCCCGATGGTTTCGACTTTGATACAAATTTTGTTGGCGTCAGTTGTGCCAACTGTGGTCGAGAAATCACTAAGGACGATGTTGTTAAGCAAGGGACGGATGTTGTCAAAAAGCAGGTTGACGACATCCTCAGGGATGCCTTCAAGGGAACGGGCTGGAAGCTCAAGTAACCCCAGTAGTTCCTCGACCTGATTGATTACTTCCGTGGCGTCTATTTCGAGTTCAATAGGCGCCACCTTTACCTTACTCATCTCACCCTCATTGCCTTGTCGCCGGCCAGCGGAACGTTACTACCTACTGCGCATTGATATTTCCACCTCATCCCGGAATTCGTATGCTCCGGGCAGCTACTTCGTGGGCGTCCTGCCTTGGTGGGGTGTTGCTGGAGTTAATTAAACACAATGTTTAATGTTGTGTCAACATTATGAGCAATTAAACGTAAACAAAAAGTTTATAACCAGAGGTGGGTTAGTGCAGGGAGTATGTTTATGGGTCTATTCTTTGGTTTTAAAAACATCTATGAGGGGTAATGGTATGCGGTATGAGGATGAGTTTTTCGCAGAGATGCACCCGCAAATAGCGCAGGTTATCGGGGTAGCGGTTATGCAGTTACTGGTTGAAAAGCAAGAGCCGTCAAGAGAGGCTCTGATAGAGATGATTCAGGTGTTGTGGCAGGAAGACCAGGTGGATCTGGCTGTGGAGTTGGCGCTTGATGTGCTGATGCTGCCGAAAGAGTAGGGCAATAAAAACCCGGCGCGGTGGCCGGGTAATTATTTTGCATCCACAATAAATAGCCTGTTTATCTGGCCTTTTTTGACAGTAGCCTTTGCGGTGATAGTGAATACCGAAGATGGATCGCCTTTAGTGGATATGTATGAACCAAGGGCGTTGATGTATGGGTTATTTTTCTTGCTTGCCGAAGGATCGCTTATTTCAGAAGCTATTCTCCTGTTGGAGTCATCGCCTTCTAAAATTATTTTTGCTGTCATGTTGTGTGCGTCAAATTCTGTTAGAAATGCGCGGTACTCACGAAGCCCGATTACCTCATCGTCATCAAGCTTGTCAATTTCAGCCTTATCATGCTCATTTACTTTGAGGAGGCAGCCATCAACGTTGGTTGCAATGGAGATCTCGTCACAAGTATTGCCTATTGGTGATACAGCCTGCCTTACAGATGGGCGTAACTCTACAGCCATTCGGTCAATCACAGCGATCAACTTGTCGATGGTTCCTGCGTCCTTGTTCCCTAGCGCCTCTATGGCTTTTTCAAGAGACTGCTGTAAAGCTTTCATTTCATCTTTCTTGTTGGAATTTCTCGCAAAAATATATTGTAGAATTGCACCCAGTATAGTTGCGGCGATCCCAGAGAACAACTGATTCTGAGTGACGAAGTTTAGGGCAGCATCAAGGGTAAAACAGTTAGCTTTTGCCTCACGAGCATACACCTTAACTTCTTGATAATTAATATATTTGCTATACTTTTGTGTGGCAGAGAATGACGCCGCTGTAGATAGGACTTTAGAGAACCCCTTAGAGATTCTCCAAGGCAATTCAGATCTATCTCATGATTTAAAGCATCCTTTCCGTCATATCTAAGAGATATCTTTATATCCTGTAAAGTGCCACCATCCATAACCATCCCTCATATAATTATTATGAATTTCGCCAACCTAAACAGCCTATCCATGCTTCCTGTACGTCTGCGGCATTACCAAAAAACATCGAACTACCGGTCTGGCTTACTCAAAGTCATCCCGCCCACTCCTTCGCTTGAAGAAAATTTTGTCCAGCCTGAGGACTATCCCAACCAACCCGATAATCAGCAAAGTAATAAGTATGGGGATAACTAAGTCAGACATGCTTCCTCTGCATTGTTTAAATCTTATTTAGGCGGAGCATCAGAGGACTGGCTGTCTAGCCATTCTGCAAGTTTCTTTAAAATCTGCACTCATGTTGGATCTGCCTTATGTACCTGGAGTCGCATAGCCACCCAGAATGAACCACGCCAGAAAAGCGACTGCAATGATGAACACGCTCGCCGGAAATGCTATACCAATTCTCATAAGACCGCCCTTAACTGTCACTCGCCATCACCCTTAATCCGCCGCCCCATGTACTTGGCATACAACTCATCGAGCTCTTTGAGCCGCAGAGATACGATCCGCAGCATGTTCTGTTGCTCTTCTTCGTTGGGGAGTTGGTTATAGAGTTCCAGCAACCGCTTCTCGTCCGGGCGTAAACCATCATTTGCATCGACGTCCTGACCTAAAACCCACTCAAGGCTTACGCCAAGAGCATCAGCGAGCTTTATGGCAGAGCTCTTTCCGATCGCTCCCCGCACAAACCAGTTGTTAACCGATTGCGAACTTACACCACAAATTCTCGCTATATCCGCTTTGGATATGCGCTTCATCTCAATTATTTCATTGAGCCTTTGGACCTGTGGGTTGTCGGACTGGTGCGTATTTTTTCTCATATATCACGATTTTAAACTAAATGTTTACCATCTCAACATTCATAAAGTTGACATCAAAATAAACATAATGTTTAATCCCCTCTGTAACTTTAACGGAGTGGTTTATGAACGCATTAGAAAAAGCCATACAGATCGCTGGTGACGCAACGAAGCTAGCAGAAAAACTGGACGTCTCATCTATGACTATTAGCCATTGGAAGCATCGCCATGGGGGAGCCGTTCCTCAGTCTCGGGTTTTCCAAATCTTCCGGGTAACCGGCGTTACTCCGCATGAACTTCGCCCAGACCTTTACCCAAATCCAAACGACGGTTTGTCTTCACAAAATCTGGCGGGATGACCATGCAAACACTTTCCTTTCAACAAAATACCGGATTCAACCCCGGCGCTCTGATAAAGCGAAATCAGGCGAAAGTGGCAGATCACGACGGCATTCGTTCTGCCGTTCGCGCCTGGGCCGCTGCTGAAGGTCAGGATGTTGTTTCGGCATACATCATCGATGAGTGGCGCCAGCAGGGCGGGGAAGAAATTGAATTTCCCGCGGACATCAGCCGCGCCCGCCAGAAGCTTTTCCGTTACCTGGATAACGAGGTCGATTCTGAAAAGTATCGCGCGAATGTGCGTCTTCTGACGCCAGCCATCATGGCCGTCCTCCCGTTGGAATTTCGCCACCGCCTGTTGCCTGAAGACAATTTCATGTCCCGACTGGCACGGCTGGAGAAAGAGACCAGCGAAGCGAAGGTTGCCGTTGCCATGGGAGCTCCACGTCATCAAAAGCTGAAAGAACTGAGCGAGGGAATTGTCGAGATGTTCCGGGTTGACCCAGAACTAACGGCGCCACTGATGGCCATCGTCACTTCAATGCTGGGGGTTTTGTAATGTCGGGTATCAAAAAGGCGAAAGCCGCGGTGCTGTAACACCAACGGCTTTCAGGTGCAAAAACGAAGAGGTAATTGCGAGGTAAGTATGTCAGGAACAAAGACTGAGGTAAACGCCCAAACGACCCATAAATGCTACTTTTGCGGAGCGAGCAATATTGAGGTTGCAGGCGTTCTCATTGCCGGCCCCGGCGTATCCATCTGTCAAAAATGTGTCTTTCAGTGGGTTGATATTTTCTTTCAACACGCAGAAAAGACCGATAAACCAACGTCATAAGTTCAGGGGTATCTATGCGTGACTATGCAACAGTCGCACCGCAATTCTGGCTGGGGAAAACAGGTCGGGAACTGCGGAAAAAAGGCGCTGAAGCGCAGGTGGTCTCGTTTTATCTCATGACCTCGCCACACGCAAACATGCTCGGTTTGTATTACCTGCCAATTCTCTATATCGCCCATGAAACAGGGCTGGGCTTAGAAGGGGCTTCGAAGGGGCTTAAAAGCACCATCGAAGCGGGGTTTTGTAGCTATGACGAGGACACAGAGATGGTCTGGGTGCATGAAATGGCCGCCTACCAGGTAGGCAAGGCATTAAAGCCAGGTGATAACCGTTGTGCGGGGGTCAGGAGTGAGTATGCATCACTTACAGAAAACCCTTTTCTTTCATTATTTTACGAGCGTTATAAGGATGATTTTCATCTGAATGTCAAACGCGAATCGTGCCCAACGCCAGAAGGGGCTTCGAAGGGGCTTCGAAGCCAAGATCAGGAACAGGATCAGGAACAAGAACAAGATAAAGATCTTTCGGGGCATGGCTCCGCCACCCCCCCAGATGGTGGATCCTCCGATGAAGCTCCATCTGAAAAGCCGAAAAGCAGTTACCCGGAGGAATTTGAACTGGCCTGGAGGGAATACCCAAAGCGCGCAGGAGGCAATAGCAAGGTCGATGCGTTCAAAGCCTGGACTGCCCGAATTAAATCAGGCGCAACAGCGCAGGAGCTTACCGATGGTGTTCGACGATATGCGGATTACGTCACTGCTGCCGGAAAACTCAACACTGAGTACGTGAAACAAGCGTCCACGTTTTTCGGTCCCTCAAAGCACTACGAGGAGTTGTGGAGCTTCGAAGTACCAACCGGTAAACGGGATCCGAACTCAATATCCCAGCCAGATAAATTAATTCCGAGTGGGTTCAGGGGGTAGTGATGAAAAATATGATTGGTACTGGTAGTGCGCTGGAGCGGCTGAAAAAACTCATCCCTCCGGGTGTAGAGCCTAAGTTTGGCAGTGTAGAGGAGTGGAGAACCTGGCAGGCCGAGGAAGGGCGCAAACGCTGCGAAGAACTGGAAAAACAAAACCAGCGTACCCGTGCTGAAAAAATATTCGGACGAGCGGGAATTCAAGATCTGCATCGGAGCTGCACGTTCGCAAATTACCAGGTGGCAGGAGATGGTCAGCGCCGGGCGCTCACGATGGCGAAAAGTTACGCACAGAACTTCGGTTCAGGGTTCGCCAGTTTCGTATTCAGCGGAGCGCCGGGAACCGGGAAAAACCATCTGGCGGCCGCAATCGGAAATCACCTGCTGGCTGGTGGTCGCTCTGTGCTGGTGGTGACTATTCCTGACCTGATGCTACGTGTTCGCGAGTGCTACGACGACGGGCAGTCAGAGGCTTCGCTTCTGGACGACCTTTGCCGGGTAGATCTGCTCATCCTGGACGAAGTAGGCATTCAGCGCGGCAGCAGCGGCGAAAAGGTCATTCTGAACCAGGTTATCGATCGCCGCCTGTCGTCGATGCGTCCGGTCGGCATCCTGACGAACCTGAACTACGAATCTCTGACGGACACCCTCGGCGCGCGCATTCTCGACCGTCTCCAGATGGACGGCGGCATGTGGGTGAACTTCGACTGGGATAGTTATCGCAAAAACGTCCGCCATCTGCGCGTCGTTAAGTGAGGAAAACATGGCTAGAGCATTTTCTGCTGTTGAGCGCCGGGAGTATGTCCGCGCAGTGATTCGTATCACCAGACATCAGGGGCGACTCACGACCGCCGAGGCAATGAAAAAACTGGGGCTGAGCCGCGCTACTGTCCAGCGGTATTTTGCCGAAGCAGAAGCGACTGGCGAGGTTGTCCGGCATGGTCGTTTGGGGCTTTTCCGCGATCAGCGGGCCGTCATCGACTTTGACATGAAGCGTTTTGGCCTGGTGCCGAAAGTTGCTGTTGGGATGAATTACAGCCTGCTTGGCAGTCCTGTTTTTCAGCGAGTTTTAGATGTTCAGGAGGCTATTCATGGCTAAGAATTCAATCGATGTATACGGTGCCAGCGGCAAAACAAACGTGCTCAATTTCGAGCCTGAAAACCTGCACCTGGTCACCGATAAGACCCACCCACTTTATGATGAGCGGGTACACCTGCCTATTGAGGAAGGGATGGTACTGAACATTGCGGAGCTGGGTGTACTTGAGCCGATCATCGTCTGGAAAGACCCTGAAACGGGGCTCACCTGCGTAGTTGTTGGCCGTCAGCGCGTTAAACATACCCTGGAGGCAAATAAACTCCGTCTGAAAGAAGGCAAAGACCCACTGCTTGTACCTGGAGTAGTTAAGCGCGGATCAGCAAATCAGATGGCTAAATATATGGTCAGCGAAAACGAAATTCGTCGACCTGATACACCGCTTGGCCGGGCTAAAAAAATGTCAGACCAGCTCGACCGCGGGCTCGATGAGGACGACATTGCAGTGTTGTTTGGCTGCAGCGTTCAGACCGTTCGTGCAACGCTTTCCCTTCTCGATGCCACTCAGGCCGTCAGGGAAGCGGTAGAGGCTGGCACAGTTACCGTTACCCAGGCGCGTCAGCTGGCATCGCTTAAACCCGAAGAACAGCGGGAGAAAGTCGCTGAAATCGAGCGGGCAACAGCTGGTACTAATGGCCACGAAAAAGCTCGTCGACAACGCCAGATTCTCGGTGAAGCAAAGCCGCGTCTCAAATCACGCAAAGAAATCACAAAAGCCCTCGAAGGTGCCAGCGGTGAATACGCGGCGGCTCTGCGCTGGGTGCTTGGGGAGGCTGTATGACAATCGTAAAAACCCATACCGGCACCGTGATCACCAAAGACGGTCCGAAGGTAAAAAAACTGCACCAGACAGAGCGGATGTGGGTCGTCGGCAAAAACGAGTTTTACCACAAAGAAACCGGGCGCCGTCACTTTGCAGAAAATACGCGCCGCCGGTTGTTGTTGGAAACGATTGAGGCGATAGGTGGTTCACATGACTGAACACGTCGAAAAATACACAAACAAGGCTATAGAAATCATTGCCGACTATATCCAGCGCACTAACAAGAAAAACGAGCAGTTGCAGGAAGCGAAAGTGCGCTTGGATAAAAAAATCGCTCTGTTCGCAGACGATGAGAACTGCAACACAAACAGGCTGATGTCCGTATTTTTACCAGCAATGACCAGCCATACCCGAGATGGCTTTTTCGAAGAGATAGCAGCGGCGTTAGAAGG
>ERZ791937.341-NODE-341-length-10779-cov-2.662906_pt1 | contig 10779 bp, 10 predicted proteins | sample MGYA00510124_ERZ791937 | MGnify/ENA primary metagenome ERZ791937 (study PRJEB30046, sample SAMN00993239) | human gut metagenome | study: EMG produced TPA metagenomics assembly of the A metagenome-wide association study of gut microbiota in type 2...
TAGGAAATAGTGGGGACATCTTTCAATTCTTTCGCTAAATAATCTTGAATGCTGCCTTGTCCAACTGTCCATTGTGCCACTGGTTTTTCTCCTAATGCAACTAGATAATCTTCTAAATAACTCGCAATAATCCGTTTGGGTTTCGCGGGGACGGTTACTTTATTGCCTAAGGTATCTGTTACTTCATGTGTTTTGTCAGCGTTGTTGGCTTCTTTATTCGTATTACCACAAGCTGCGAGTAAGAATGAACCAAGAAGAAGGGTTGTACCAATTAGGACCGTCTTTTTTAAAAGTTTCATTGTGTAACTCCTTTATTTTTAGTTGATAACGATTCTCATTATCAGTTAAAAACGACCGTTTGTCAATCATCGCTTGCTTTTTTGAGCAAATAAGTTGCATTTTTTAGATAATTCGTTTTTTTGATTGGAAGAAACATTGCTTTTTAAGGAAGGGTCTTTTATAATCAAGGAACAATGAGTGAGAACGATTCTCAATAAATGTAAAATAACGACAGAAAAATTAAAGAGGAATGGTTATGAATTATTTAGAGGCAGAGGACTTAACTACAGGATATGGTCGTCAAGTGATTAGTGAAGCGCTGAACTGTTCATTTGAAGCGGGAACTATTACAAGTATTATTGGACCAAATGGTTGTGGCAAATCGACCTTGTTAAAAACACTTGCGCGTATTTTGCCAGCTGAGAAAGGCAAGGTGTTCATTAAGAACCAAGAACTTCAACATTTTTCTTCAAAAGAAGTGGCGCAAGAACTAGCGATCTTATCACAAACGCCAGAAAATACAATCGATTTATCTGTTTTTGACCTCGTCTCTTTCGGGCGATATCCTTATCAATCGGGCTGGAAAAGCGTCACCACAGAAGATCAAGAGTACATACAATGGGCATTAGAATTAACAGGCTTAACTGAGTTAGCTAGAGAGTCTGTGGCAATTTTATCAGGTGGACAACGTCAACGGGTTTGGATTGCTATGGCGCTAGTGCAGGATACAGATATTTTAATTTTAGATGAACCGACCACCTATTTGGATCCAGCGCATCAGCTAGAAATTTTAAATGTGTTAAAACGAATTAATCAAGAACATCAGAAAACTATCGTGATGACGATTCATGATATTAATTTAGCTTCTCGTTTTTCTGATCGCGTGATTGCGATGAAAGAGGGAAAGATTATCAATGAGGGAACACCGCAAGAAGTGATTACTGTTACTGGCTTAGCAGATGTTTTCGCTATTCAAGCAGAAATTAGTTATCATAGTCAGACACAGCGGCCACTAGTGCTTTCTTATGAGTTGATGGAAATGGAGCTGGATGGATGAAAGGCATAAGCGGATTTTGTAGACACCAATGGCAAGTGTTGCTTGTCTGTCTTTTTTTGCTACTGGGGACAATGCTTCTGTCATTGATGTTTGGTGCGACGTCGGTTTCGATTCAAACGATTATTGAATCATTTACGCACTTCGATGCGACCAATCAAGCGCATCAAGTCATCCAAACGGTTCGGTTGCCGCGGATTTTAGGGGCCGCTTTTGTGGGGGCAAGTTTAGCGGTGAGTGGGGCGTTAGCGCAAGGGATTACGCAAAACCCATTGGCAGATTCTGGCTTGCTGGGTATCAATGCTGGGGCTGGCTTGGGCTTAGCGCTTGTTTTTGCTTTCCTCCCTCAGGTAAGTTATTGGTGGCTTTTAGTTGTTTCTTTTCTTGGTGCTGGCGTGAGTGTGGCACTGATTTATTATCTTTCTAATCATTCAATTCGAGGAGCAAGCCCCATGCGTCTGACCTTAGTGGGAGCTGGTATTAGTGCCCTTTTTTTATCATTTAGTCAATTCTTAGCCATTCAGTTCAATTTGAGTCAAGAGTTAACGTTTTGGTTTCTTGGCGGTGTCAGCGTTATTTCTTGGGCACAATTAAAAATAGTCGTCCCGATCTTTCTGGGCGCATTTGCATTAGCAATTCTGATTAGTCCGTCGGTGACTATTTTACGGTTTGGCGATGATGCAACAATTGGTTTGGGGCGACATCCGCAGCGTATTCGGTTGTTCGCCAGTATAACGATTTTGCTTTTATCAGGATTGTCTGTGGCGCTGGTTGGCTCGGTCAGTTTTGTTGGTTTGGTGGTGCCTCATGTGATGCGAACAGTTTCTGGAGAAAATTACCGTCGCTTGATTCCGTTCTCGGCGTTAGGCGGTGCGCTCCTCGTTTTGGTGGCAGATTTAATCGCTCGAATGGTGAATCCGCCTTTTGAAACACCATTTGGGATTATCACGGCCTTAATTGGCATCCCATTCTTTCTTTATTTATTTCGTAAAGGAGGGCAACTAGGATGACACAGAAAAAAGTGTCCCGTTGGGTGGCTATCTTAATAATTGGGATTATCCTAACTGCTTGTATCAGTTTAACGCAAGGGGAATTATCTGTTTCCTTCATGGATTTAAAAGCCCTTCTTTTGGGACAGGGAAGTCAGGCCAAACAACTGTTAGTTTGGGATTTTCGGTTACCACGGATTGTGCTTGCGGTCCTGGCGGGCGCAGCTTTAGGCTCAAGCGGCGCTATTCTTCAAGGGATTACTCGGAATCCGTTGGCAGATACTGGGATTTTAGGCATTAATGCGGGTGCGGGTTTGGCAGTGATTTTGTTTATTAGTTTTGTTGAGACGACAAGTATCACAACGTTTGCACTTCCACTCGTGGCCTTAGTTGGCGGCTTGCTAGCGGCTGTTGGGATTTTGGTAATCGCGTATCATCATCGTTTAGGATTGACGCCAGTTCGAATGGTCTTAGCGGGTGTCATTTTGAGTACGGGTATTTCAGCACTCACCTTATTAATTACATCAAAAATTGACACTGAAAAGTACCGTTTTGTTACAATGTGGCAAGCAGGCAGTATCTGGGGCAGTAATTGGTTCTTTGTGGGCGCTTTGTTGCCTTGGCTAGTCATCGGGTTCTTTTTTGCGATGAAGCGTCATCGTCTGTTGGATATTTTACAATTGGGGGACGAAACAGCTATTTCTGTAGGTATTGCTGTGAAAAAAGAACGAATCGTTTCGTTGCTGTTAGCGGTGATGTTGGCGGCTTCAGCGATTTCCGTTACAGGGGGAATTAATTTTTTAGGTTTACTTGCGCCACATATTGCTCGCAAATGTGGTTTTACGCAACAAAAACAGGTATTGCCATTGGCGGCGTTGTTTGGGAGTTTGCTTTTATTGGTTAGTGATACGATTGGTCGGCTATTGCCTGGCAATGGAGAAATGCCTGCAGGGATTATTGTTGCGATCATCGGTGCGCCTTATTTTCTTTATTTGTTAATCAAAACAAGCGATTCGTTATAAAAAAGAATCAAAAGCTGGGTCAAGCGATCGTTGTGAAAGCAACTGTCATTTGCTCGGCTTTTTGATTGGCGGATTTTTGAAAAAATAGTATGATAAATGCGTAAGAGCATTGAATGGAGGATGAAAGAATGGAAAACTTTAATTTTTATGTACCAACAGACATCCGTTTTGGGAAAGATCGTTTAGACGAATTACCTGCTGTGTTAGATCAATTTGGCAAAAATGTCTTACTTGTTTATGGTGGCGGTAGTATCAAACGTAATGGCTTGTACCAACAAATTACTGATTTGGCCCAAAAAAACGGGCATACATTGATTGAGTTGAGCGGTGTCGAACCAAACCCGCGCATTGAAACCGTTAGAAAAGGAATTGAGTTGTGTAAAGAAAACCAAGTCGATGTTATTTTAGCAGTTGGCGGTGGTTCAACCATTGACTGTTCCAAAGCAATAGCTGCGGGCTTTTATTCGGAAGAAGATATCTGGACAGTCATTGCAGCCAGAAAAGGGTATACAGGTCCTGCTTTACCAATCGTGACCATCTTGACTTTAGCAGCGACAGGTAGTGAAATGAACGCAGGTGCTGTCATTTCTAACTTAGAAACCAATCAAAAATTAGGCTTTGGTGGTCCGAATATGATTCCAAAAGTTTCGTTCTTGGATCCAACGAATACTTTTACGGTTCCTCAAAATCAAACAGCAGCTGGCTCAGCGGATATTTTCAGTCATTTGATTGAAAACTATTTTAGTATTTCGACAGGCACGGACGTCCAAGATTTTGTGTCAGAAGGCTTAATGCGAACGGTTATCAAAAATTGTCCTATTGCTTTAGAAAATCCAGAAGATTATGATGCACGTGCTAATTTAATGTGGGCAAGTAGTTTAGCCTTAAATGGCTTAACAGGGCGCGGCAAACAAGGTGTTTGGTCTTGTCACCCAATGGAACATGAATTAAGTGCGTTTTATGACATTACGCATGGGATTGGCTTAGCAATTTTAACGCCTCGTTGGATGAATTACGTTTTGTCTGAACAAACCGTAGGCAAATTTGCACAGTTTGCTCGAAATGTTTGGGGAATAGTCGAACAAGAGGAGGAAGTAGCAGCGAAAAAAGGTATTCAAGCATTGTATGATTACTTTGTGGCTTGTGGCATTCCAATGACATTACCAGAAGTTGGCATCGAAGCAGATAAATTTGAAGAAATGGCACAACAAGCTGTGGACCATAGTGCAATTGCCGAAAAGGCTTATGTACCATTGGATGCAGCGGATATAGTAGCGATTTATAAAGATTGTTTAACCGAAAGTCAATTTATTTAATCCATAAAAAAGCGGTTTGCCTTGGCAAACCGCTTTTGTTAATAAGAAACAAGTTCTTATAAGTAGTATTTTTCTTTCACAGTTAAATCATCGTTTAATTCATAAACTAATGGTTTACCTGTTGGGATTTCAAGATCCATAATATCTTCATCAGAAATGCCTTCGATGTGTTTAGCTAAAGCACGTAATGAATTACCATGAGCCGCTACTAAGACAGTTTTGTTGTCTTTTAAAGCTGGCGCAATTTCATCTTGCCAGAATGGTAATGCACGTTCCAAAGTAACTTTCAAGTTTTCGCCACCAGGAATATCGCGTTGGTCTAACATTGCATAACGACGGTCGTTTGCTGCAGAACCTTCATCTGTTGCTTCCATTAATGGAGGAAGAGTATCGTAAGAACGACGCCAGATGTGGACTTGTTCGTCTCCGTATTTTTCAGCAGTTTCTTTTTTGTTTAGTCCTTGTAATTTACCATAGTGACGTTCGTTTAAGCGCCAAGATTTGATTTGAGGTACCCATAATTGATCTGAGTATTCTAGTAAATAGTTACAAGTTTTGATGGCACGAGTTAAAACAGAAGTATAAGCAACGTCGAATTCGATGCCTGCTTCTTTAATTTTACGGCCGCCTTCTTTTGCTTCTTCAACACCTTCAGGTGCTAAATCTACGTCAGCCCATCCAGTAAATTGGTTTAAGGCATTCCATTCGCTAAGTCCATGACGAGAAAAAACTAATTTTGGCATGTATAAGCTCTCCTTTGAGTTTAGTTTTCTGAAAATAAGATTTCCACGTTTATTGTACACCGTTTTGCGCAAGATTTCCAATGGAAAATAGTAAAAAAACGTGAAAGTTGCTGAAAAATTAGAGTGAAATCGAATCAAAAAAGAAGCCCCATCTGAAGGACTTCTTTTTTATTCTTAGGAATACAGCCGTTCGACATCTGTCTCAGGTAAATTGATGTACTTATAACAAGTGCCCACCGAAACGCCGCATTTATTAGAAATAAACTGGATGGTTTCTTTGTTTTCGTAATATAATGCACGGATTTTGCGGACGGTGCGTCCATCGATTTTTGGACGTCCACCTACTTTTCCGTTTTCACGAGCTTTGTGGAGCCCAACGAGTGTTCGTTCTTTAATTAGTGCACATTCCATCGCAGATAAGCTCTCCATTAATTGGAAATAGGCTTCACCTGTTGGAAGGTGAGTATCAATTCCTTCTGAAATGCTGACAAAATCAACTTGTTTTTCCTTTAACATTTTCATAAAGTCTGTTAATTGGCGGGTTGTTTTACCTAAATGGTGCAATTTACAAACAATAAGTGTATCCCCAGCAGAAAGAAGTTTTTCGACTTCGTCTAAGACACTGACCTCCGCTTGAGGATCAAATGTCTCTTGGAAAATATCATCACAACCAAACGATTGGAGAGTGGTTAGTTGATTTTTTAAATCGTCTTCAATAATAGTTGTGCGTGCATAACCAATTCGTTTCATATATTATCCTTCCTATATAAATAATCTTTTTTCACACATTCTTAACGTGCGGGAACATGTAAGGTTTTCGGTCCATCTTCATAACCGACGATTACCATAGAAACCATATTTAAAAATAAGCCGTGTTCAACGACGCCAACCAAGTTGTCTAAATAAGAACCTAAAGCTTCTGGATCTGTAATTTTTTCTAAATGCAAATCGATGATATGGTGGCCTCCATCTGTTATTAATGTTTCGCCAGCAGCGTTTAAACGAAGTGTTGGGTGATAGCCTTTTTCTTCAAATAAATGCACTAGTTGGCGGCTGCCATAAGGAACAACCTCAACTGGAAGCGGGAAAGCCCCTAAATCGTCCACCATTTTTGATTTATCCACAATCCAAATACATTTCTTTGAATAAGTGGCCACAATTTTTTCAAAAAGTAAGGCAGCGCCACCGCCTTTGATTCCTTGAAAATCAGCGCTGATTTCATCGGCGCCATCAATCGTAAGATCCACATACGGAACCTCATCAATACTTTTTAAAGGAATGCCCAAGGCCAAGGCTTGTTTCTCTGTTTCTTTTGAAGTAGTAACCCCTACGATTGACAATCCTTCTTCTTTTACGCGACGACCAATTTCGTCTACCATAAATTTTGCTGTTGAGCCAGTACCCAAACCGACAATCATGCCGTCTTCTACATATTTTGCAGCTTCGATTCCTACCATTTGTTTCAGATTCATCGCTGTTTTCCGCCCCCTTCAATAGTCAAAGATATTGTACCGTTATTTAACTAAAAAAGATAGAAAGTTTTTGAAAAAGTCATAAAAATTTTTAAAGGAAAAGTACGTTTAAATAGAAGGAAAAGCTTTTTTTCGAAAGGCGAAAGAAGAGGGTTGACAGCTGATGCTTATCGTGGTATCCTAACAAAGGTGCTTTATCTACAGGTTCCTTATAGGGACGTGCTGACTGTCTATCAAAGCATATTTGATAAAGAGTGCAGAGATTGCATTATTTTTTATCGCGAAAAAAGAACCACCTGGATGTGTGGAACTAGAAGCGAAGTAAGGAAGGAGGAGAACAAGGAATGCCTACAATTAACCAATTAGTACGTAAACCTCGTAAATCTAAAGTAGAAAAATCTGATTCACCAGCCTTAAACAAAGGATATAACAGTTTTAAGAAAACTCAAACAAACGTTAACTCTCCGCAAAAACGTGGAGTTTGTACACGTGTGGGTACGATGACACCTAAAAAACCGAACTCAGCTTTACGTAAATATGCCCGTGTTCGTTTGTCAAACTTAATCGAAGTTACAGCTTATATCCCAGGTATCGGTCACAACTTACAAGAACACAGCGTGGTATTATTACGTGGTGGACGTGTAAAAGACTTACCAGGGGTACGTTACCATATCGTTCGTGGTGCGCTTGATACTGCCGGTGTTAACGACCGTAAACAAAGCCGCTCTAAATACGGTACAAAACGTCCTAAAGCTTAATTATAATAAGACAATAACAACTTGAAAAATCATATTTCGGAAGGAGGAGTTACGGATGCCTCGTAAAGGTCCTGTTGCAAAACGTGATGTTTTACCAGATCCTATTTATAACTCAAAATTAGTAACTCGCTTAATCAACCGTGTAATGGTTGACGGTAAACGCGGGATTGCTGCTAACATTATCTATAATTCATTTGATATCATCAAAGAATCTACAGGTAACGATCCATTGGAAGTTTTTGAACAAGCAATGAAAAACGTTATGCCTGTTCTTGAAGTTAAAGCACGTCGTGTTGGGGGTTCTAACTACCAAGTACCAGTTGAAGTTCGTCCAGAACGTCGTACAACTTTAGGTTTACGTTGGGTAGTTAACTACGCACGTCTACGTGGTGAACACACAATGGAAGAACGTCTAGCGAAAGAAATCATGGATGCTGCTAACAACACTGGCGCTTCTGTTAAAAAACGCGAAGACACACACAAAATGGCAGACGCAAACCGCGCATTTGCTCATTATCGTTGGTAAGATCCTCTCTGTCTGTCGCGTAAAGTGGCAGCAGAAAGTCAATTTACAATCGATTTAAATAAAGAGAGGAGTAAACATACAAAATGGCAAGAGAATTTTCACTTGAAAAAACTCGTAACATTGGTATCATGGCCCACGTTGATGCTGGTAAAACAACAACAACTGAGCGTATCTTGTACTACACTGGTAAAATCCATAAAATCGGTGAAACCCATGAAGGTGCTTCACAAATGGACTGGATGGAACAAGAACAAGAACGTGGTATCACGATTACATCCGCTGCGACAACTGCACAGTGGAAAGGCTACCGTGTAAATATCATCGATACTCCAGGACACGTGGACTTCACAATTGAAGTACAACGTTCTCTACGCGTATTAGATGGTGCGGTAACAGTTCTTGACTCTCAATCAGGTGTAGAACCTCAAACAGAAACTGTTTGGCGTCAAGCGACTGAATATAAAGTTCCTCGTATTGTATTCTGTAACAAAATGGATAAAATCGGTGCGGACTTCTTCTATTCAGTAGAATCATTACATGATCGTTTACAAGCAAACGCTCATCCAATTCAAATTCCAATCGGAGCTGAAGAAGACTTCACTGGAATCATTGACTTGATTAAAATGAAAACTGAAATCTACACAAATGATTTGGGAACAGATATTCAAGAAACTGATATTCCTGAAGATTATTTAGAAAAAGCGCAAGAATGGCGCGAAAAATTAGTTGAAGCTGTTGCTGAAACTGACGAAGACTTAATGATGAAATATCTTGAAGGTGAAGAAATCACTGAAGAAGAATTAGTCGCTGGTATCCGTCAAGCAACAATCAACGTTGAGTTCTTCCCTGTATTAGCTGGTTCAGCATTCAAGAATAAAGGGGTTCAATTAATGTTGGACGCTGTTCTTGATTACTTACCATCTCCATTAGATATCGATGCTATCAAAGGGATCGATACTAAAACAGACGAAGAAACAACTCGTCCAGCTGATGACGAAGCACCTTTCGCTTCATTAGCATTTAAAGTTATGACTGACCCATTCGTAGGTCGTTTAACTTTCTTCCGTGTTTATTCTGGTGTCCTTGAAAGTGGTTCATACGTATTGAACGCTTCAAAAGGCAAAAAAGAACGTATCGGTCGTATCCTACAAATGCACGCCAACACTCGTCAAGAAATTGACAAAGTGTACTCTGGTGATATCGCTGCTGCTGTTGGTCTAAAAGACACAACAACTGGTGATACATTATGTGCATTAGATGCACCAGTTATTCTTGAATCTATTGAATTCCCTGACCCAGTTATCCAAGTCGCTGTTGAACCTAAATCAAAAGCTGACCAAGATAAAATGGGCGTGGCTCTACAAAAACTTGCTGAAGAAGATCCATCATTCCGCGTTGAAACAAACGTTGAAACTGGTGAAACAGTTATCTCTGGTATGGGTGAATTGCACTTAGACGTTTTAGTAGACCGTATGAAACGTGAATTCAAAGTTGAAGCTAACGTAGGTGCTCCTCAAGTATCTTACCGCGAAACATTCCGTGCTGCGACTAAAGCAGAAGGTAAATTCGTTCGTCAGTCTGGTGGTAAAGGACAATACGGTCACGTATGGGTTGAATTTACACCAAATGAAGAAGGTAAAGGCTTTGAGTTTGAAAACGCAATTGTCGGTGGTGTGGTTCCTCGTGAATACATCCCAGCAGTTGAAAAAGGGTTAGAAGACTCTATGAACAACGGTGTTCTTGCTGGTTATCCATTAGTTGATATCAAAGCAAAACTTTACGATGGTTCATACCACGATGTCGATTCAAATGAAACGGCCTTCCGTGTAGCTGCTTCTATGGCATTGAAAGCTGCGGCTAAAAATGCAAACCCAGTTATTTTAGAACCAATGATGAAAGTTACAATTACTGTTCCTGAAGATTACTTAGGTGATATCATGGGACACGTAACAAGTCGTCGTGGACGTGTTGAAGGTATGGAAGCACACGGTAACTCTCAAATCGTTAATGCGATGGTACCTTTAGCTGAAATGTTTGGTTATGCTACAACATTACGTTCAGCAACACAAGGACGTGGTACATTTATGATGGTATTTGACCACTATGAAGACGTACCTAAGTCTGTTCAAGAAGAAATCATCAAGAAAAACGGCGGCAACGCATAATTTTCCTTGAGAATAAAAGGTTTGTTTTTAGAACTATCCTTTTTTCAAGATTTCGTGTAAAATAGCTTATGATGATCAGACGATTTTTAGTAACGTCTATCACATATAAAACAAACATCATTGCATCAACAAAGGAGACAACAATGACTTCCGAACAAGTTAATTCAAAATGGCAAAAGAAAAATTTGACCGTTCTAAATCCCATGTTAACATTGGTACTATCGGACACGTTGACCATGGTAAAACTACATTAACAGCTGCAATTGCTACTGTATTATCAAAACACGGTGGCGGGGAAGCACAAAGCTACGATTCTATCGATAACGCTCCAGAAGAAAAAGAACGTGGAATCACAATCAACACTTCTCATATCGAATATGAAACTGAAACTCGTCACTATGCACACGTTGACTGCCCAGGACACGCGGACTACGTTAAAAACATGATCACTGGTG
>ERZ791937.342-NODE-342-length-10765-cov-12.044444_pt1 | contig 10765 bp, 10 predicted proteins | sample MGYA00510124_ERZ791937 | MGnify/ENA primary metagenome ERZ791937 (study PRJEB30046, sample SAMN00993239) | human gut metagenome | study: EMG produced TPA metagenomics assembly of the A metagenome-wide association study of gut microbiota in type 2...
CTGCCGGTATGCTCTCCCTGGTCTCTTTCGCTAGCTTCGCTCATCCGGTGAGCGTGACAGCAGACACCCTGGACAGCGCAGAAGCGAAAATCGCAACCATTGCGAAAGAACAAGGCGCTTCCTATCACATTACCGAAGCGTACACCGGCAACCAGGTCCATATGACCGCCGAGCTGTCTAAATAAGCGAATGGTTGCAGAGGGAGCTGCCGGACAGGCCGCCTGCGGGTGGCTGGTCTGGCTCCCGCCGCCCACCCCGCACGCAGCAATGTCTAGCCCCGTTACGGGGCTTTTTTCGTTTTTGCTCCCGCCGCCTGACGCGCCAGCGCGCGCTGGATAGACATCACGCTCGCCAGCACCACGATCAATCCCATCAGCGCCATCCCCTGGATCTTTTGTCCGAGGAATATCCATCCCAGTACCACGGCGGTCACCGGGCTCAGCAGACTCATCGCCGACACGGCCACCGGTGAGAGGCGGCCAATCCCCCGAAACCACAGGCCATAGGCCAGCATGGCGCCCGCCAGGCACAGCCACAGATAGCCGGCCGCCTGCAGCACTGTTACCTGATGCAAAGGAGGGTCAACGATCAGCGCCACCGGGGCCAGCACCACCCCACCGATCGTCAGCTGCCAGCCGGTCAGCGCGACGATCGGCAGGGAGAGCGCCCAGCGCCGGGAGAGCCAGGTGCCCAGCGCCATACTGATCGCCCCGAGAAACGCCGCGCCGATGCCCAGCGGGTCGAGGACGGTGCGCGGCGACAGCAGCAGCATGGCCATACCGAGTATGCCGGCGAGGGCTGAGAATACCGCCAGCCAGGGCGAGCGCTGCCGGTCTACGCACCAGGCGAGAATCATCACCAGCAGCGGCTGGATCGCGCCAATCACTGCCGCCAGACCGCCGGGTAAGCGATAGGCGGCGATAAACAGCAGCGCCTGAAATGCGCCGATATTTAAGATGCCGGTAACGATAAGCTTTAGCCATTCGCCGCGCTGTGGAAAGCGGCGGCTCCAGATCAGCAGGGCGATGCCTGCCGGCAAAACCCTCAGAAGGGCGGCGATAAACGGCCGGTCGGGGGGAAGAAACTGGGAGGTGACGATGTAGGTCGTCCCCCAGATAGCGGGCGCCAGCGCCGTGAGCAGCAGGTCGAGCATCAGACTACGCGAGAGAAAAGCCATGATTTTATCTTCACTTCAAGTTAAATTGGTGCCGCAAGTATGTACACGCAATTATCTTGATATCAAGACAAGTGAGCACTTATGGACAAATCACCGCCGATCGACGCCGTTGATCGGATCCTCGCCCAGTGGCAGCGCGAGCGGCCGGACCTCGACTGCAGCCCAATGGGGCCAATTGGCCGTCTGAAACGATGCGCCATGCTGCTGGAGCCGCAGGTGGAAGTGGCTTTTACACGCCATGAGCTGGTGCGCTGGGAGTTTGACATGCTGGCGACGCTGCGCCGCGCCGGGGCGCCGTTTATTCTTTCGCCTACCCAGCTCTTCTCCACGCTGATGATCACCTCCGGCACCATGACTCATCGCCTGAAGGCATTGGAGAAACGCGGATTTATTACCCGCCTGCCCAATCCGGAAGACGCCCGCAGTATGCTGGTCGCCCTGACGCCCGCCGGACGTGAACGCATCGATGAAGCGGTGGAGACCCATGTCGATAATGAACGGCAGCTGCTGGCGGGGCTCAGCGATGGCGAGCGCCAGCAGCTGGATCAGGCGCTGCGGGTATTGATGCGCCTGCTGGAGAGCCGTTAACAGCCGGCGGCGATAAAGTCGCCGTTAGCGCTGATCGGTACCACGGTGAAAAACAATGTCGCGGCAAAGAGGATCAGCGCCAGCCCGCCGAGGATCTTCACCAGCGGCACCAGCCAGGGCCGCGGACGGCTGGTCGCCGTCAGCCGGTTGACGGCACGGTGACGGGCATAGTGCACCGCCAGTGACAGACCAAGGATCGACAGCGCGGTGCCCAGCGCCATGGTCATCACCGCGGCAATGCCCCAGCTGACGATCCCCAGCGCGTTGGCGAACAGCAGGATCATAATCGCTCCGCTGCAGGGCCGGGCGCCGATGGCCAGCACCACGCCCAGGCGTGTCTTCCAGTCGGCGCCCTGCAGGTCGTGTCCCACGCCGTGGTGCCCGCAGCCGCACGAGGCATCATGCTGATGCGCCGGCCTCAGGGCGCGTATTCTCCTTTTACCCGGCAGCAGGCTCTGCAGCGCACGACAGATAACGTAAACCCCAAAGGCGGCGATGGTCAGGGCGCTGATCTTCTCGACGTACCAGCGGCTGGCGCTGAGATCGCCAGCGGCCAGATTCAGCCCCACCGCGAGAATAAAGACAAACAGGATGGCGCTGACGCCCTGCAGCAGGCTGCCGAGAAAAGGCACCACCCGCGCCGCGGTCAGGCTCTCCTGATTGGTGCTCAGGTAAGTGGTGACGATAAACTTGCCGTGGCCCGGTCCGATAGCGTGGAGCACGCCGTAGAGAAAAGCGCCCACCAGCAGCCAGACGCCGCCGCTGTACTGATGGTTGTTCAGCAGCAGAAGGTACATCACCAGATAGCGATGCAAGGTAATTTGCGTGGCGAGGCACCACTGGAGGAAGTCGTTCCAGTGGCTGTGCAAGGTGATGCCGGCGGCCAGCAGAAGAAGGCCGCCGCTCCCGGCGGCCAGCAGGCGCCAGTCGCGTTGCGCAAACGGAGTATTCATCAATATGCCATGGTGCAAAGACGTAAACCGCCGGACGCCCCTCTCACCTCCGGCGAGCGGTGTACCGGCCCTCCCGGCCAGGGTGAGCGGTACGCCTTCCCTGACCGTTTGGGATAACATTAGCCTGGAGCGCCGCCGACGGCAAAGCGGGATTAGTTGTTATTCACCACGATAATGACCCGGCTCTTGATTGTTCCGGTACGGATATTCTCACCATATTTCATGGGCTTGATGTTGAGAATGATGGGATTTTTCCCCTGGGTAGCGGCCTGAGGCGATTCGTACAGGTAGCCATTGTCATAATGGATATCCGCGCCGTTGGCATCCTGAATACGGAATCCAACCTCACCAGCCCCGGTCGCGGACGACTCTTCATCGTTAGCTAACACCAGGCCGTTTTTCAGAAGCGATGCGCTCCGGAAGGTGTACTCAATTTTGCCCGGCGTCAGCTGCAGCATACCGGAGTCCCCCTGCCGGCAATCGATATAGATCATCTCCGGGCGGTAATCTACGGTCCCCTGTTTAATATCGATGAAATTATAATCACCCATATTAATTTCCGTCGTCGGGTTATCAAAGCCACAGGTCATCACGTTGATCTGCAGAATAATATGGAAAATATAGGTGATGGGGATGTCAGTGCACGTTTTGTCCTTGTTCTGACAGTACCTCAGATTAAGCTTATAACTTACCGTAAACGGCTGTCCAGGAGTGATCACCGGCCTGCCCGCGACCTCGCCCTGACTGATGGCATAGTCAATCGAGGCGGTATCGGTGAAAATATCCGACAATTTATAGTGGGCATTGGTGGTAAAATCTTTGCCAGACAAATTATGCGGCGACAGGTCGAATTTAATTTTATATTTTTCATTACCCACCAGAAAATTATACTCGGTGCTGTGCTGCGCTTCGCCCGTCAGGGTAATAACGACATTCTCTAATGACTGACAAACAAACAGCCAGTCATCATTGGGAAAGGTGCCCTCGCGTAACGCCAGTGTGCCGGAGAGGGTCACGGGTTTGAAAATATAGATACCGTAACCTTCGATCCCTTTCTGGATATAACTGGTGTTCAGGTCGCAATTCCCTGCCCAGGCGCCAAAAGTGCTGAAGGTGAACAGCAGAAACAGTAGCCATTTCATCGTCATAGTCCTTTACCGGCAGACGTAGGTCTGCGCTTCATCAATGTTTTGCTTAAAGGTGATCGTGCAGTACTGATTTTTTGCTTTATCGACAGCCACTTTCAGCGTCGACGGAATCGTATCCGTGCGGATATATAATAAGCTGCCCTGCCCCACGACCCCGACGTTGTGCCCGAGGTTATCCTCGATTTCATAACCAAACGGCAGCGGCTCGCCCGCGGCTTGTCGGGCATGAATCAACCACGGCTTACGCTGGTCGGTATCAAAGTGGCTGACCACCACAGCCCCCCGATACGGGGCCACCATTTTCCGATTGCCTTTCAGCTCCGTGGTGCTGTGGGAATCCGACACATCCAGCATCAGCGCGTTTTCACGGAACGGCGTGAGGTTGTCATAGAGCACAATCCCTTTCCCGTTAGTGGTGCGATATTTCTGCCCATTCACCCGAGCCCCCTCCAGGCCCGGCGCCTGCAAAATCGCGAAGGTATCTGATAATCGATTCGCCAGATTGATGCCCCCGGACCAGAGCACCACGCCACCGGAGAGACTCCCGCTGGCCTGCGTGTAGTTTGACGACTGGCTATAGCTGCCGCTCAGGGTCGCCAGCGGCGCATTCCAGGTGAGATTCGCCCCCGCGGCGGTTTCATTATTTTGCTGCTGATGGCTGAGGTTAACCCCGTAGCTGAACTGATCGCGGGAGCCGGCAATGCCGTTGAGTCCGGTGTTATTGGAGGCAAAGCCACTATTATCAAAGGTGGTGGAGTTCGACAGATTCAACCGACGGCGCGGCGTGGTCAGATCGTCCCCCCAGCTGAACGGAATAGAGAAATACAGGTTAAACCGCTTATCCTGGTGGTGATAATCGTCATAGGTCTGGCTGGCCGATAGCGTATAGGTCAGCCGCTGCCAGGTGTTTGAGTACCCCAGCTGATAATCTTTATTACTGCCGCTTTTTTCCCAGTAGTCGCGCCACAGGGCGCTCAGGGAGATCGCGCCATAGCCCGCCGGCAGCGCCTGGCTTAAATTGACCGACAGCGAGTTTTTTCTACCGAAATCATATTGATAATAATCGGCAATATCATAGATATCGTTTTCGTCACGGTGATAATGAGTTCTGTTCTTCGCCCACACGTGATCGTTAAAGGTGCGGAAATCCCGGCTCGAATAGCGGTAGGCCGCCAGGCCAAAACGGGTCTGGGTTGGGGTCAGGAATTTACTGTAGGCCACCTGATAGCTTTGACCATCGTAGGTGCCATCATCCTGTTCGCTATGCGACTGAGTGGCGTCGACAGAGATCGCGCCGAGCCAGGTATTCCAGCCCGTCCCGAGGGTAAAAGCCGAATAGTGATTGGACAGCATCGAACCGCCGTACAGCGTGAGCAGATTATTCACACCATACTGATAGGTCCCCTGAATAAAATCAGCCTGCCGATCGGCCCCCTCAATATGGCTGCGTCCGGCAGCAAGATCGTATTTCGAGACGCCAGCCTGCAGCATATTGGGTACAGAAGAAAAGGGCACCAGATAGCGGGTGACCGTCCCGTCCGCTTCCTTGATGCTCACGTCAAGGTCGGCCCCGCCGCCGGCCATCTGTAAATCAGCAATCGCAAAGGGACCGGGCGGCACCTCTTTCTGATAAATGACGAAACCATTTTGCTCAATGGTCACCAGGGCATTGCTTTGCGCAATCCCCTGGACTATCGGCGTAAAGTTGCGCCTGGAGTTGGGCAACATCTGCATGTCGCGATATAAGCGCACCCCGCGAAAACGCACGGTGTCGAAAATATCCCCTGACGTGTACATATCCCCGGCGCGAAACGTACTTTCTATCTCGCCGAAGCCTCGTTCCAGATAGAGCGTGTTACTCTTCCATTCACCCGAACCAGAATCATTATTGTTATAGCTGGCGTCAGAGTGCAGTTGCCATCCCAATAGATTTAAGCCGCTGGTAAAGCGGGCAAAGCTGCTTTTGTTATTCCCGGCGCTTTTATAATCGCTGTAATACTGACTGGCATAATAGGACGTGTAGAAGGCGTTTACCCCGCGGTCCCAGCTTTCCGGGGAAGCATAGCCCTCCTCCAGTTCATCAACAAACGCCTGCGGAACGCTGAGCTCGAGGGTCAGGGTGGAGATATCAAAATGGTATTTTCCACCCTGCACCGCCTGGCGCAACGTGATGCATTGCGCCTGAGCCTTTTTGTTCAGCCCCTCGGTCTTAATACCGAGCTGCTGCAGCTGGGATAATGACAGGCAGCTTTCCCCTGGCTGCTCCTTCACCGTCAGGTCATACTTCCCACGCCACTTATTATTGACATATACATCCAGGTTATATTCGCCCGCAACCAGTGCGTCATCTGTAAACTGATAGTGACTGTCTTTGACCCCTTTCATTCCTCCGAACATAAAGTTGGTATCAAAGGTCTCTTCTGCTGCCAGGGCTTCAGCAAATAATGATGCAATAATCGCCAGGGCCAGTGATGTCATCCTTAACATAACCACCTCTTTTTATTTTACGCTGATGCTATCACTAATATAATTTCCGTAATCATCAATAAGAGTTATTTTGTACTGTCTGGCGACACTGCCGCCGAGGGTGATAATTTGCTGAGAAAATGGTGCCAGCATAATGGCTTTACTGTTTCCCTTAACGTTATTTGTTTTAACTTCGGGAATAGTGATCCAGTTAGCGCTGTTATTTTGTAGGAACAAGTTTTTGCCTTTTTGCTGCAGGACTAAATGATGAAAACTGGCCTGCGTAACGCCAGTGACACCTTCCGGGCGATAAAACAGCTTGATCCGGTTTTGTATTGCAAACTTCACCACATTTTTACCATCATTCACGCTGGCATTGGGTGGGATATCGAGGACATTGAGATAAAATAAACTCTCCTGGTTTCGCGGTAACGTATTGGCTAATGCTTTAATTTTAAGCTGCTGGCCGGTATTGGCTCTGACGCGCACCACCGGCGGGGAGATAAGAAAAGGAACACGAATGTTCTCCGGAGTAATGGATGTATTACCGTCGTCGATCCACGCCTGAACCAGGGCGCCGCGATCGCCGCGATTCATTAACTGTACCATCACCTCATTTTTACCGGCCGGATAAATAACACGCGTTCCATAGATCACAATACCCGCCTGCGCAGGGATGATGAAAAATGTCAGTAGCAGCAGAATGAATCCTTTCATCTCTTTCACTCCATGTAAACAGAGACCCGGCGAACGCTCTGCGTTACGCCGGGTTACCACATCACTCGGTTACCACGGTCAGCGTAACGGTCGACTCTACATCGCCCTGGGTGACGGAAGACCCCTGAGCCACCAGCGCATACTGTGCTGAAAAATCAATGGTATAAACACCATTTTCATCGGGTTCGCCATTGAGCGAGATCAGCGAGTCGGCGTTCAGTTCGGCGTTATTTGCCGTCACCACAAAGCCGACGCCGGATGCGCCGCCCGTTACGGTATTTTTCGTAATGTTCGGGTAAGTCGTATCAAACTGGTTACGCGCCAGGCTTATTTTTGGCGGCTTACCGGTACATTTTAATTTTAATGGCACCGTGGTGCTGTTTTTAATACCGGTATAGGTGGCGCCGGCACTCAGGCCGGCAAGACTTTCCTGTCCCACCTGGTTCATCGTAATGGTCGTAGAGTTATTCCCGTCAAGAAATTGACATGTCGTACCCACAACGCGCCCGGTGATAATAACCTCGCCCTGGTCAGTTTCCGCAAAAGCGCCGGCGCTCATAAATACCGTAGACAGTACTGCTGCAGCAATAGTTAAACGCTTCATAAAATAGTTCCTTTTATTTATCCACTTAGCTTGTGAGATGAGAAAAAACTCATGAGGTGAATATTGCACGCAATTAAAACACCGACAATATGTGCATTTAATTAACTTGATAAATATCAAGACAATTAATCCCTTCAGTTTATACCTGATACGAAAATCATGATACTAATATCGTATTATGGATTGCTAATTTAAGAATGAATTCGTCAACAAACTTGTTTAATAAAAAACAAACTTGCTGCCAGCGGCGATGCATTTCGTGCTATTCTCTGCTGAAATATATGATAATTCTATCGATTAATGCTAATAATTTATTGTATTTATCAAACCTAAGGCCCCCCCATGAAAAGATGCTTACTCGCCCTGGTGTGCGTCGCGCTGCTGACGCCCTCGCTTTCGGCGCAGGCGACCTGGCGCAGCGACCAGCGCCAGGACGCTCGCGATATCCGCCAGGATAGCCGCGAGCAGGGCCGTGAAACCAAGCAAGAGTGCGTCAGAAATAATAATCAAAGCAACGCCAGCTGCCGTCACGATAAGCGGGAAAACCGCCGCGAAGGTCGTCAGGAAGCCCGTGACGAAAAATGGTAAGTCAGCCTGCTCCGGTGGATATCAGATCGCGGACTTCTGCCACCGGAGCCTTTAACACCGCCTGCGACACCGGACCGTCGCGTCTGTCCCCTACCTGCTCTTTATTCTTAGCTCGCAGCAGAATATTACCCACACCAGTCTGCAGCCTATGCCTCTCTTATACCCACCGCCTGATATCACCGCTTCCGCCGATTACCGCCCGCGCTCCCACAGCACCATTAAGATTAAGCTCAACCCGTTAAATAAGACGTAAAGTGCCCTCACAGAGACAATGGCTATTATCCCCAGGCTTTTTGCAGTATGGTTTAATCTCTGTTGTAGTTTTGCAGTGAATGCTATCCAGACGGTTCAAGGTTGTATTCTGTCTGAGAAATTACTCATGCCATTCCCGTCGCTGAGATACGGGAGGCCGGCTGGCTGACGCCGTGCCGCCCCAACTGCCGGGAAATAAATCATGACGGCATTGATGGCCGCCTTGCCGTGGCCGGAAGCCAGTGCCTCCATCATCAAGCGGGCATCATCAAGAGGATCAGGGATGTACAGGACGTGGAAACCTCCAGGAAAGATTCGCCAGTTCAACCAGCTAACCCTTTCTTTACCCTTCAGCATACGGCGTCTTATCGCTGGGGATGGCGATAGCCCATGATACCGCATGCTCCCGTAGCAAATAAAAACGTTATCAGCACGCTGTTTAAAAATAAAAAGGCAGTCGCATTTAACAATGACCTGACGCAGGCCTGGAAAGCGTAATATTTGCCTGCCATAAAAGGGAACACTATGACGAATAACGCCGAGATTAAAAAAAGGAACTTCCTGACTCAGAATGAAATCGAGTCACTACTTAAAGCCGCCGATAGCGGTCCCTATGCCGCACGTAATTATTGCCTGACGCTGCTGTGCTTCATCCATGGTCTGCGCGCCAGCGAGATCTGTCGCCTGAGAATATCCGATATCGACCTTGCTTCCCGCTGCGTTTATATCCATCGGCTAAAAAAGGGGTTTTCGACCACCCACCCTTTGCTGAATAAAGAGATCCACGCCCTAAAGCGCTGGCTGGCCATTCGCAACACCTGGCCGCAGGCCGCCAGCGAGTGGCTGTTTCTCTCCCGCAAAGGCAATCCCCTTTCCCGCCAGCAGTTTTATCAAATTATCGCCTCCTCTGGCGACCAGGCGGGATTGCCGCTGGAGATCCACCCGCACATGCTGCGCCACTCCTGTGGCTTTGCGCTGGCCAATATGGGTATCGATACCCGTCTGATCCAGGACTATCTCGGACACCGCAATATTCGCCATACCGTCTGGTATACCGCCAGCAACGCGGGACGCTTCTATGGTATCTGGGACAATACGCGCGACAAACAGCGCCTGTCGCTGCTTCAGTAAGCCTGACGCCACGGATGGCGTTGTACCGCGTTGCGGGGAAATTAAATAGCAATAAATTAACCCTCAGTTAATTATGATTACTGTTCCCGCAAGTTCTTATTTAATCCTGCGATCTCATCGTTAAATTGACCCTGTATTAATTCCGGTTTTGCCGTGATTCTTTATTGTTGGCTAAAAATCCACCCCGCTAATTTTTAAAATCTACCGAGTGAAAAATCCCTTTTATTTTATGCACATGCTATAAAACCCGAGCAGATCTATTGTGACCTTGCTTAAAATCTCTAAAATTAAGAATTATCGCCAGGCGATATTTTGACTGGCTGTAAATATAATATGCTATCTATACGTGGTTAATCGCCTTCACCTTGTACCGTTCTTACATTACGGATCTTTTCCGTCATGGCGTATGGTTTCGCCATGACGACCCCTCACCTCTTTTTCAGGAGTAATTATTGTGAACCGACGTCGTTTTCTTACCGCCAAAGAAGTTCAGGCTATGATGCAGGCCGCGCGTCAGGGCGCCACCGGCGAGCGGGACTACTGCCTCATCCTTCTCGCCTTTCGCCACGGGATGCGCATCAGCGAACTGCTGGATCTGCACTATCACGATCTGGATCTACGGGAAGGCCGGGTCAATGTGCGGCGGTTGAAGAACGGTTTTTCAACTATTCACCCGCTGCGCTTTGATGAACGTGAGGCCATTGAGCGCTGGAGTCAGGTCCGCGCCGGCTGGAAAGCGGCGGCCAAAACCGACGCGCTTTTTATCTCCCGTCGCGGGACCCCGCTCTCACGCCAGCAGGCGTATCGTATTATTCGCTCCGCCGGGGAAAAGGCGGGTACCGTGACGCAGACCCACCCCCATATGCTGCGTCACGCCTGCGGCTACGAACTGGCGGAAAGAGGTACAGATACCCGTTTGATCCAGGATTACCTCGGTCATCGTAATATTCGACACACGGTACGCTACACCGCCAGCAATGCGGCGCGTTTCGCTGGAATATGGGAAAGAAATAATCTTATTGGAGAAAGCATTGCAGAATCGGGAGTTGATACAACTGATTGAATTTAATTAAAAAAATAAACCGTGAACAGGTCAATTGGGGCCAAACTGTTTATATCATAAAAATGTTTTGACATATTT
>ERZ791937.353-NODE-353-length-10517-cov-3.682183_pt1 | contig 10517 bp, 8 predicted proteins | sample MGYA00510124_ERZ791937 | MGnify/ENA primary metagenome ERZ791937 (study PRJEB30046, sample SAMN00993239) | human gut metagenome | study: EMG produced TPA metagenomics assembly of the A metagenome-wide association study of gut microbiota in type 2...
CATGCGCGTGCTGGACTACCGGACGCCCGCCGAGGCATTCGCCGACGAACTGCTAGAATTGCAGGACCAACAGGGGTGTTGCACCTCTAAATAGACATCGGGCACACGGTTTGCGCGGCGGTGAGCAGTGAGCGGTGAGTACTGAGCGACGTACGGCAACTCACGTGCGCTCACACAGTGGTGAGCAATCCGCCGAACAACACCACGAGCAGGGCGATGGTTTCAATCACGAAGTACAGAATGAAACTCGCCCAGCTTTTGGTCAGTACGTTCAGCGGCGAGGTCTTCCGGATAATCACCAGCAGACCAACAAACACCAGGGCGTATACGGCGATGCCGATCGCCGCCCCCATAATGCCCAGATTCGCGGCATTTGCCAGACCGGCCTGCTTGCCGTAGACCACGTACGTGGAATACCAGAAGTTGAGATTGAGCATGCTGAGTCCCGCGATGAACTGCTCACAGGCCAGCCCGAGCACGAACACGATCAGCCATGGCCAGGACGGCGAGACGACCACCGCCATCGCCAATCCGACGTACGTGATCACCACGGCCACCCAACCGACCAGTGCGATACCTTGCGGAGACACTCCCCCGAGCACGGCCACAATGGAGTCAGTATTATTCACCGCCAGCGAGCGACCGAACCAGTATGGCGCGATGATGGCGCACAGTACGGCAAGAATAATCAACGCCCAACGCAACGGATGGGAGCGACGGCGCTCGATATCAGCCAAAGACAAATCGGTCTCGGGTATGGAAGCCTCGGGGTGCCTGGAAACCTCGACGGTCTCTACTTTGCCGCCTACGATTTCCGTCGCCTCGTTAGGTTCTTGCTCGTTGGATTCCTGCTCCATGCACCGCCTCGCCGATTACCTGCTTATTGCCATGTATTGCCATGCCGATTATTGCGATGCCTATCTTAGCGTGCGTGTTGGGCAAGTACCTGATGTTCCCTGTGGTTTCGCGCACTGATTGGATACAGACAGGCTACTGCTGTTGCCCGTCTGTATCCGGCGACTTGTCCGCCGCTGTATCCGTCTGTTCCTCAGGCAACGTATTGGCAGCCTGTTCCTTACGCCGCCTGCCGTGCAGCAGGGCCTCGAGCATGTCGACCTGACGCTCCAGTTCGTCGATACGACGTACCTGCTGCGAAATCAGCAAGTCGCGTAGGTCATTGTTCTGCTCTTTGCGGGAGACGGGGAAGATGATGGCGCGACGTTCGGGCGATACGTGGAAATCGGATTCGCTGCCGGTACCAGCCGGAAGTGACGATTCCGCCGAGTCGCGCCAAGCTCTCGCTGCTCGCGCACTCTCCGGAATGTTTGGTGCGCCCGCGGCTCCCGAGCGGAAAAGCTCCGAATCTGAAGCCCCCCCCCCCAGCTTATTTTCCACGCCGGCTTTGGCATTGCCGGAGTTCAGGATTTCGTCTTGCGATTCACGCCAGCGGGCAAGGCAACGTTCGATGCGCTTGTACCCGATTAGAGCCGGATCCAATCCGGCTTCACGGAACATGCGCACGGGTGAGGCACCTTCGTTGTAGTGGACTACACAGTAACGCTTGAAATCATCGGTATAGGTGATGCGCTTCGCCGTGGCTTCCGCCACTGCCGACAACGACTTCAGATACTTGATCTCCTCGGGGCTAAAAGTCCCTCCACCACTGGTCATCCTCATCCCTTACACTCGTTGGAAGGCTCATTGCACACCCCCCTTGATTATGGGGTGAATGCCATAGTTCGGGATAGTAATACTTATAATTCGGACATGCCTAACCCCTAGTAGGGTCGTTTTTATCCCCGTTTAAGTGGAGCCTGAGTAGTGGCTGGACGGCAACTGAACGATAATCGGCCCACGAATGGGGTATACAGGCCCATCCTTCACCTCCCCTACGATTGTGTTCGCTTGGCGATTGTTACCGAGCCTGCGTGAAACGTTTGTTGTGGTGAAACACAAGTTATTTTCGATGCCCGGCCCCATTACATTCAAATCAAAATGCCATACATTGCCCATAAGATTCGGAGATGGTCCACAAGTCATCCGTCTGAGATGCCGCCAATATGACAAATGGCCGATCTGAATAATCAGATCGGCCATTGTTATAGCTGCTCAGTCATAAGCAGCAGTCAAGCTCACGCGTTGAGAGCGCGCTTGGTGGAACGGGACTTGACGAACACGGTCACCGCGGCACCCGCGATCAGCAGACCGATCACGGAGAACAGCATGGTTCCGGCGGCACCGGTGAGCGGCAGCTGGGTGATGTTCTTGACGTTGGTGACCTGGAAGGTGCCCTTGTTGTCCTTGGACAGGTTCCAGGCATCCTTACCAGCGAAGGTGGCAGCAGCATCTGCGGTTGCACCGGTAGTGATCGTGAACTTGCCAACGAAGGTGCCGTTGTAGCCAGTCGGGACCTTCGTCTCAATCACGGTGTAGGTGGTGTTGAGCTTAAGACCGTTCAGAGTGTACTTACCCTCAGCGTTGGATTGCAGTGTGTCCGTGGCGCCTTCAGGGTAAATGCCATCAGCATTGGCGGTCGGCAGAGAATACGCACCGTTAGAGCCATTGAACTTAAGCGGAGTCTTCGCTTTGAGCTCGTCAGCGGACAGACCGCTAACATCGCCTTCGTACACTTGGAACTCAGCACCAGTCAGAGCAGCAGCGTTCTTGTCGACTTTCTGCCAAGTCACGGCACCAGCCTTGGTGGTTTCTTCCTTGCTGCTCTTCAGGTCGACAACGCCGGCAGCGGCGAGAACGCCAGTGGCGTTGTTCACGGACGGCGCGGCGCCCGTGATAGCAGTGCCAGCGAGAATCGGAGCATTGCCATTCCACACGAGCTTGTGAGTGTCATTATCTTCGACGACCAGCTTTCCACTCTGGTCGACAATCAAGTACAGACCACCCTCAGCGAAGGTGAAGGTCTGGGTCTTGCCACCGTTAGAAGCCGTCGGGGTAATGTCCGTGACAGCCAGATCCTTAAGCGCGTTCACAAAAGCGGTGGTCTGCGCGGCAGTCAGGGTAGTGTTGCCCAGCCAGGCCCACTCGTTCAGGGAATCACCCTTGGTCTGGTCGTTGTAACCAGCAGCAGCGAAAGCAGCATCCACTGCCTCACCGGAGACCAAACCCTCCAGCTCAACGCCAGTGTTGCCATCAGACACATACTTGGCGAGCTCAACGTACTTGAACATGCGCAGGTTAGCCTGCAGGTCAGCGGTGTCAACCGGCTTGGTGTAGAACTGGTTTGCATCCGTGGCGTTGACTGTGATAGTCGTGCTGGAGATGTTGGCCTCAGCCGCGTTGGCGGTGGTGGCGCCGAAGGCCATGCCACCAAGCAGGGTGGCCGCAGCAGCGACACCCGCGAAAAGCTTCCTCAACTTCATGAGAAACCCTCTCTTCCTTATTGTGATTGATTTTCTTGCAATCGCGGAGGCTGCAGACCCACAGCAGGGCCTCCGTGATCCGCAAATCCTTATTGTTTTTTCGGGAGGGAAGCCTTCATTGCCCCCCTCAGTCCGCCTTCGGCGGCCAGCTCCCCTCAGCGAGAGGAGCCAAAACCACCTCAAGTTTCTTGAAATCAGACCAGCTGACGCTTACGCCAAACCGTGTAGCCCGCAGCAGCCAGCAGGGCCAGCAGGCCCAGGCCACCGCCGAACACCATCCAGTCACGACCAGTCGTGCCACCGGTCAGCGGCAGACTGGAGATAGCCACATACTTGTTCGTGAACTGTGCCGACTCCGTATTCGTTCGGTCGGAATCGTTCTCGCCGTACTCGTAAGAGACAACGGCATCCGTCCTGGAGACCGTGACCTTGACGGTCACCTTATCGTTGTCATACTTCCAACCGGCAGCAGGCTTTTCGGTGTCCTCCGAAGCCTCGAACGTGTAGACCAAATTGTCAGCACCGGTCGGAACCCTGAACTTCAGGTCCCCATTGCCGAAGCCAACCGTCGCGCTCGCGCCGCTAGCAGTCAATTCGTCCTTGGACACAGTCGTAGTCAGTCCATTGTTGGCCAAGCCGGTAACGTCAGCGCACTTACCAGCATTCGCATCCGTGCTATCCACACACTTCAGGTTGAAGCCGAAGTCCGAATTAGCAGCATGTCCCTGCACAACCTTCGTCACCTTGACATCCGAAGCGGGCAAGGTCACGTAAGAAGGCGTGTTGGTTACCGTGAAGGCACCGGATTATGCGGTCAAACCTTGTAGCTTGAGGTCAGTCTTATCAACCTTGGAGTCATAGCCTTCAACCTTGACCTCGGAAACCGAGTATGTGTGCCCCTCAGGGCCGGCAGGCACCGTGAACTCGTGAGTCCAGTTGCCGGCGGCATTCAGAGTTGCTGAACCGTTGGCATAATCCTCGCCGTCCTGCTTGAGCTGGACCTGCACGGAATCATTCGCGTGATTCTCGTTGTCGTCGGACCAAGTCTTCGTCACCGTAATCTTGGAGACCGGAAGGGTGATGGTCGGCTTCTGCGGGTAGGCGGCGGTCTGCGGATCGCTCGTCGTCGTGCCGCCCTGCGAGGAGGTCACCACGGTCTTGTAGTCGACAGTGGCGCTGGAGTTGTCGTTCGTGTAGAAGTTGTTGTCGCCGGAGGCATTGGCATCGTCCTTGTGGTTCTTAACAGCCTCGTCGAACGCAGCCTGCGTCGGCTTGACATTGAAGCTCACCGTGTAGGTGACGCCGTCCTCAAGCGTGTCGTCGTTGGACGTGACCGGCCAAGACACGGTGCCATCAGCCGCAACCGTCGCCTCCGGGGCGTCAGCCCACGCCGTGGTCTGGCCTTTCCGGGTCTTCGTGTACGTGAAGCCCGCGGGCTCTCCATTCTCGGAGGCGCTGTCGGAGCTCACGACCCAGCTGGACAGCCTGTCGTGAATCGTCACGTCGGCATACTCAGCCGTCTTGGTGATCTCCTGATAAATGGACTCGAAGATGTTGTTCAGCTGGCCGGCATCCGTGGCGGCCTTGTAGTAGCTGCTGGTCTCGGCGCGGTCACCGAGGTTGGCGTTCCAAGACTTTCCCCACAAATGCTCACTGCTCGTTGCAGTGGCATCCGGGTAGTTGCTGGAGATGCCGTGCATGTACTTGTTCAGGTTGCTCGAGGTGTCGCCGGGGTTGGCACCGCTGACGACGCCGATCGAGTAGATGGTCGTCCCGGCGTCCTTCAGGCTCTTCGCCTTGTTCACCGCGGTGGCGGCGACGGTGGGGTCAAACCCGCTGCCGTGGTTCGGCTCGCCGTCGGTGAAGAAGATGACGACCTTCTTCGCGTTGGCGCGAGGCTGATACGTTAGCGCCGCCTGGGCGCGGTTGAAGGCGTAGTCGGCGGAGGTCGCGCCGGACGCGCTCAGGCCGTTAACCGTGCTCGTCAGTCCGGAGACGTCGTACGTCAGGTTGCTGACGATCTGCGTGTAGTTGTAGGAGGACCAGCCTTCGCGGTAAAAGTCATTGCCGACGCTGGTCTTCTCGGTGCCGGCGAACTTCACCAGGGCGATGCGGTTCCGCTGGCTCTGGTCGGTAATCTTCGCGTTCTCTGCAGCCGTCGCATTGATGAATTTATTGACCGCGGTCTTGAGCGAGTCAATCTTCGTAGGCTGGTTCCAACCGCTAGCGATCTTTTCGGCCATCGAACCGGACACATCCAACACCAGCACGATGTCGAGTGGCTGGTTCGTCACGATCTCGCCCGTACCCGCGCTCTTCGCACCGGTGACGTTCAACGCCACCGTGTACGTGCCGTCTTCATTGGCGGTAACGGTCTTCTCGCGGGCCGGAGCAGACAACGTCGGATCATCCGGCACGCCGTTTGTTCCCTCGGTGGAAAGAGGAGCAGGCGCGCTGGCGGCCGCCTTCTCATCGGTGGTCTGCGATTGTGTCGTGGAGGCATTCCCATCGTCCGCCATGGCGGTCGCGCTCACACCGGCGACGCCACCGAGCATCGCCACGGCGGCAACGATCGCCACTAACCGTTTGCCTTTCCTGCCCGCCGCGGCCCCTACCGCTGCGAACCATTCTGCAATTCTCTTCATAACCTTGCCTGTCTCTTACGATCACGTACGCCAAAACCCGGCGTTACGCTTATAAGGCGTTACGGTATTAAGCAAAAAGCACGAATGCGTACACCCGGGTAGAGGGAATTTTTTACCCGACATTGAAAAGAACCTTGGAATTTTTGAAAAGTGGCACCCTCGTCATCCACCCTGCGATAACGCACTTTTCTTCTCGACGGGGCGTGCCGGTCCCACCATCTGGGAACTGAGGCGGATTTGCCGCCGCTGCGCGGGGGCCGGAGTTACTGACGACCGTCAGTATGCCACTGCTCCGCATGTGTGCAGTATCACATACCGCTACGCATACACGGAGACATACTACATGCAATTTCTGTGAACGCAAACATACGACTCACCAAGGCCGTGTTCTGTTGCGGGCGGTGGTGTTACGGGCAATGTTGTGGGTAGTACCCTAGCCACAAACCTATATAGTGGAGCGGATGACGGGAATCGAACCCGCGTAATCAGTTTGGAAGACTGAGGCTCTACCATTGAGCTACATCCGCGTTAAGCGTCGCTTTTGGCGACTTGAGTTATTATACATATTTCTTCGGGGATGGCAAACGCGTGTGGCTGCAGCAGGACCAGCCAATCTAGTTGATGGATTGCGGCTTTGCCGAGGACTCCCCTCAGTCACCTACGGCGACAGCTCCCCTCAAAGAGGGGAGCTAGAAACCGTCGAAATCACAAATGGATGAGCTGGGACTCGTATGGTTGGAGGTCGACGTCCATCGCGTTCAGAATGCCGTTGCAGGCGTTGAGGTGGGCGTGCTGCGGGTCGGGCGAGAAGTTGAACAGGCCGACCAGCGTCTTGCCTTCGTGCTGACGAATCACAGCGAGCACCGAATCATTGAACGTATCCCACGTGGACACCCAAGCGTCAGGCGCGAAGCAGGGATCGTTGCGCATCGCGCGCAAATCCTCCATGCCCTTCCACAGCTGGTTCTGCAACGTACCGGACTTCTTGCGCAGAGCGGCCTTGGTCCAGTCGAACTTACTACGGTGCAGATTGCGGCTGTCTTCCACGCGATCCGGGTCTTCCTTGTAATCCCAGCCGTTGAGCTGGGCGATTTCGTCGCCGCAGTTGAGCATCGGGAAACCGCGCAGGAAGCTCATGGCGTGGTGCATCATGAGGTCGCGATCCACCGAGGTCTCTAGCAGTGGCTTGTCGTGCGTGATGATGGCCTTTTCGATGCCGCACAGGCTGGCGGTGGTGCCGCAACTGCGGGCGTCGCGCGTGGCTTCGTCGTAGTTGTAGAGTTCGCCCATCGACCAGCTGCCGGGGGTTGCGCCCTCGTAGAAGTGGTACAGGAATTCCTTGTGCTTGAGCGGGTCGATGTCGAGGTAACGCTCCACGTCTTCGTCCAAGCCCCAGCCGATGTCGTCATGGCAGCGCAAATAATTCACGAACCAGCAGTTTTCGGGCAGCGAGTTGAGCTTGTCGATCTGGTTCTTGAGCAGACGCACGTCGCGGCTGGCGAGCGCGCTCCACAGGTTGACCATGATGGAGACGTTGTACAGCATGTGGCACTCGGGGGCCTCGGGCGTACCGAAGTAGGCGGCGAGCTCCTTGGGGGCCATGACCACCTCGCCCTTAAGCACCACGGCCGGGCAGACGCATTCCAAAATGATGCGCAGCATGCGCACGATGGTGTGGACCTGCGGCAGGTTGCGGCAATTGGTGCCAAGCTGCTTCCAGATGTACGGCACGGCGTCGATGCGGAACACCTCGACACCGAGGTTGGCCAGGCGCATCACGCTGCCCATCATGGCTACGAGCACCTTCGGGTTGCGGTAGTTGAGGTCCCACTGGAACGGGTAGAACTGGGTCATCACCCACTTGTTCATCTTCTCATTCCAAGTGAAGTTGCCGGGCGCGGTGTTCGGGAAGACCTGCGGCACATCCCGGTCGTAGCGGTCGGGGATGGTGCGGTCCGGGTAGCAGAAGTAATAGTCCTGATACTCGGGATCGCCGGCTTCGGCTGCCTTGGCCCAGCGGTGGGTGGAGGCGGTGTGGTTCATCACGAAGTCGATGCACAGACTGATGCCGGCGCGGCGCAGCTTCTTGGCCAGCGCGGCGAGGTCTTCGTTGGTGCCGAGCTTCGGGTCCACGGTGTCGAAGTCCTGGACCGCATAGCCACCGTCGTTGTTCGGGTGCGGCATGTCAAGCAGCGGCATCAAGTGCAGGTAGGTGAGCTTCTGCTCCTTCAAGTACGGAATCTTGTCGGCAAGTTTCTTGAGGTCGCCGGCGAACAGGTCGGTGTACATGGTCATGCCGAACATATCGCCGCGCTTGTACCAGCCCGGGTCCTGCTCGCGGGTTTTGTCGAGACGCTTCAAATCGGCGGGACGGTCAGCGTAGGCTGCGGCCATGCTTGCGACGAGTGCGTCGAAGGCGTCGTGATCGTTATATAGGCTCATGAAGAGCTGTTCGAGTTCGTCTTGATGAGCAGCAAGGCGAGCGTTGAACACGGCGCTCGAAGCGGGACGCTTGGCGGTTGCGGACTTGGTCGCCGCTGCCTTGGAGGTACGGGCCGAACGGACGGCAGTCGTCGCCTTAGTCGCTGTGGTTCTGGCCGTACGAGACGTCGTGCGCTTGGTTGCGGTTGTCTTGGTTGCCGTGGAAGTCGTAGCGGTTTTGGCCGCTCGGGTTGATGCTGTCTTGGCAGCCTTCTTCGCCACCTCGGTCTTCTCGACCGATTCCACTGCCTGTGCCGACTGGTTGCTTTGAGCCACCGGAAACTCCTTTGTCTCTATCCGTTGCCCGCGTCAATCGTTTGACGCTTTGTATTACAAAAGATCAAACCGGTTCGACAATCGCAACCCAAGACTCGCCGAGCCACCGGCGCTATTCCACAGAAATCGTCACCACCGCGGAGGCAATCGGACCATCGTGGCTCAGGGAAATATGGATATGCGGCATCGACCCCGCACCGAAAGCCGAGCGCTGCGCCGAACGCGCATTCCGCCGCTCCTGCATCACTGCATAAGGCCCGTTATCGGAAGCAGGGGAATAAGCAGAGGAATAGCGAGCGCCTGCAGCCGAATTCGCGTAATCAGTTTGGAAGACTGACGCCGTCCCCTTACCCAGAGACACATGCGGCACACCACGGGAATCATCCAAGATCTCGATTTCAGGCCACGGGAAATTATCAAGCGTGAACGGATAGGGGGCATCGCCAAGATAATCGCACCAGGCTTTGAGGAACGCCTCCTTGCCCGCCCATTTGGCGGCCAGATGGACGGCCTCGTCATCGTTCTTCAGCCGTGCGCGATCCGCCGCCTGACGCACCTCACGAACGGAAAACAGCGAGCGCATGCGCGAGCCGGGTTCAGACAGCTGCTCGGCGAATGCGGCGACGTCAACCACGTCATGACCTAAACCAAATGTGCCCATAGCACCTATTATCAGCCATTCAACACGTTGACAACACATCCAGAATAACGAGGTTCACACGGAACGCGGCATCCACAAACGGAAACCCTCGGCCGCTCCGCAAGCCGAATCCTGAAAGTCAACACCAAGTCAAACTGTTGACTAACGGTGGACACGGCGTAAAATGTCGATATTCCGCCCGACACTCCGATACGTAAATCGATTGACGTCAAACGTTTGACTTTTTAACGTGGTTAACACAACGATCCAATGAAGGATAACTTCACAACAACCAACCACAACCAGCCAATGAAGCCAGCAAGGAGGTAGAACCGTGGTCACGATGAAGCAAATCGCCAATCGCGCCGGCGTTTCCATCTCCACCGTCTCTCTGGTGCTCAACAACCGCGATATCGGCCGCGTCAGCCCCGATGTCGCCGAGCGAGTCCGCGACATCGCCGCCGAACTCGGTTACCTGACCAACCGTCTGGCCAGCGGGCTGCGCACCAGCAGTACCCGCACCATCGGATTCCTCAGCGACGAAGTGGCCACCACGCCGTTTGCCGGCCGCATGATTGAGGGCGCGCAAGACGCCGCCCGCATGCCCGCGTTCTTCGACAAGCACCCGGATGTCGACGGATTCTTCTGCTTCAACGACACCCGCGCTTGGGCCATCTACACCGAGGCCACCCGTCGCGGGCTGATTATCGGCAAAGATATCGCGGTGGTTGGCGTCGACAATCACCAGGTTGTGGCCGAAGCGCTGGATCCGCCGCTTTCCACTGTGGAACTGCCGCATTACGAGATGGCTACTGGGCAGTCGGTAAGCTGGTCTCGCTCATCGAAGGCGAGGCACCCGATCCCTTTCCTCGTGCCGGATACCCGGTCGAGAAGGTTCAGCCGCCGCCACTGAGCGAGCAGTCACCCCAGCTTGAATGCCAGCTGCGCATCAAGCAATCCTGGGGCCGGCCCTGCTCCCAGCGATAGCCTGCCCAAAAATCACGCATCTATCCCACTTGACCCGGTTTCGACTGTATGTCGAAGGCGCTATTGCTGTTTTCGTGGGTGGTGGTTCGTCGTCTCTTACTCCCACAACGG
>ERZ791937.357-NODE-357-length-10459-cov-13.118800_pt1 | contig 10459 bp, 22 predicted proteins | sample MGYA00510124_ERZ791937 | MGnify/ENA primary metagenome ERZ791937 (study PRJEB30046, sample SAMN00993239) | human gut metagenome | study: EMG produced TPA metagenomics assembly of the A metagenome-wide association study of gut microbiota in type 2...
CTGATTGAGTAACATTTATGAAAACGTGGTTATCAGGATCAGCCATTGCAGTGTCGTGATCAAAATTAGACATTTGCAAACAGCTCCTCAAGAAAAGCTTGCATGGCAAACTGTTTTAAACTAGTATCAATTTCTTCACGAATAGTCACCATATCTTCTCCAGTTCCTAAAATAATGGTTTGTTCTTTCGTAGAAATAATTATTGGAAATTTTTGCTTCACACATTCTTTTTCCAGTTCGTCTATTAGATTTTCAATTTTCTCGTTCATGCTACATGTCTCCTTTTTCTGTCATAGGTTAATTCGATTAAAAACAGTGTAGCTACTACCGTTAGTCCTGCTTTCAACGAGTATGCAGTAGCAAATAGAATTCCTGAATTGATTACTAAATTAGTCAGCGTGAACTTCATCTTGTTTCGCTTCCTTTAATTCATCACGATCTAATTTCATCAATCGTCTATCATATTTTTGTAAGAATAAATCTTTCAACGCTTGATAAGTGTCTCTAACAATTGCATATTCTGTTGTTACTAAATCCGTGTTTTTAGTTGCGCCAACAACAGCTAGTGATAACTTTCTTAAACTGTCATGGATGGCATGATTAGGAACGTTATAATGCATTGATCCGTTTCTCACTAATCCATGATTCTGTGGATTCAGTGTATAAATCTTGGCAAAAGGTAAGTCATTCCATTCTTTTAAATCCTTGGTTATTTGGTATTTTTGATTTGTTTGAAGAACGTCTGTATCAGAAAAAGCAACATCCTTGAATAAGGTATTTTGAGTAACTTTTTCCATCGGGCGTTTCAACAATTGGATTTCAAGTCTTAATCGTTCATTTTCTTGTTTGTATTCTTCTAAGGTTTTTGTTTCCATGTCTATTCCTCCGTGGTATACTTTAGATAAATTGATTTTTGAAAAGTGTATCAACACTCGTGCCGAGTATTTCGGCTAATTTGAATGCGGTAGACAAGCTAGGAATTTGTTTACCATATTCTATTCTCTGATAAGACGTCTCAGAGATGCCGGCTTGTTTTGCAACTTCCACTTGCGACAAGCCTTTTTTAGTACGCTTTTTAACTAATTGATCATTTTTCACATCACACCCTACTCTCTTATTAAACACTACATATTACGTTGTGTTCTACTTCATATTACACTACATAATACGTTGTGTCAATTCTATTTTTTACGGAGGATTTCTCATGAAAAAAATTATTGCAAAACGTGTTAAAGACCTTAGAAAACAGAATAATGTTACTCAAAAAGCTTTAGCAGAATATTTAGATATTGCTGAAGTTAGCTATCAACGATTTGAATATGGAACATCATCTTTAAAACTTGAAAACTTGGTTAAATTAGCCGACTACTTCGACGTTTCGCTCGATTATTTGGTCGGTAGAACCGATAGAAAGGATGGTTAAATCTTTATGATTGGTAATTTTTCTAATTTTGAATTGGAATCTATTGCCCGCATTATTGGAGATTTATATACTAATGGACAATTAACCACTATTTTTTCTGATCTTAATTTGATAGAAAATAATCAGGGAGTTATAAAACCTAGTAAATGGTTTCGAATTAGAAATGCTATACGAAATCAAACCGATTTACACAACTTATTGGAAACAGCCTTTATTCCTGCACATTTTGTAGAAAAACCTGATATTTGGCATCAGTCAGTTGACAGAGTAAATAGAATCCTAAGATTTCATGGTTACGAACTAGACCAACAAGGTAATATTGTTATTGTTGAACAAACTAAAACATTAAAAGAAGCTGAAAAACGTGCAAATTCACTTGTAGATTTACTAACGCCTATGACTATTCATCCATATGCGTTAAAATTTTGTATACCTGAGTTACTCCAAGAAAATTATTTCCACGCCATTTTTGAGGCGAGTAAAGGAATCCTCGATCGTCTTAGAGACATGAACTATTCCCAATTGGATGGAACTCAACTTATAGAACAATCTTTTAGCACAAAAAATGTTTGTATAGTTCCTAAAAATAATAAGCTCCAAAATCAAAATGAAAAATCTCAATTTCTCGCTATTAAGCATCTATTATTAACAATCAACTATCTTTATAGAAACGATAAAGCTCATGTCCTACGCTTCTACAATCCCGAACAGGAAGATGATGCTATTATTGCTTTGACAATGATTTCTAAAGCCCACTATCTTCTTGACAACTGTGTTTGTGTGCGATTTCTAGACAATTAATACTTAAATCCAAATATTCTTTTGCAAGAGAGATTTGTAATTCTGTTTCCCTAGAAATACCAGTTAATTTTCTTGATAAATCTCTATAAAGACTTTCTCCAATCAAATCTTGAAACATTCTAAGATTTGACAAAATGGAGTTATAAAGAGCATTCATTTCGCTTTTATCCATTAAAAATCCCTCCTTTTTATCGGCCGCACCGATAAGAAATGATCGCTTACGAGTGATTTGTTCATATGCTAAATTTTTTTTGCATATATAATTATTTTCCTTGCTTGCTACTGACTCCAAATCAGTAACGAGCTTTTTTTGTTAGGCAATAATTGTTAAACTTCCACTATCAATCAATTCTTTTAATTCATTTACTAAATACTGACTCACGTTTTCCATTGCTTCGTGCTTCCAAATGCCGCCATCAGCTTCAAATAGAGCACATTCACCCCGTCTATTAATTCTAAAAACAAACGGACTTGAAGGCTGATCTACCTCTAAAAATGTTCGATAAGGTCTTAATTCTGCTGGACTGGGAACTTCTGCCTTCGATAATGTAGCCCCCTCTTTGATTGTGACTGTTTGAGAAACACCGTTGTCTGATAAATCCGCACCCCCTTCAATACGAATCTGACTTGCACATTGACGAATAGCATCTGCGTCTAAATCACGTTGAATCAAAGAAAGAACATTGATAATAAAATCTTCGGAATCTTGCCATCTCCCGTAGGGGAAACTGTCTAGCGAAGCAGTTGCTTCAATCACGCTTTCACGTTTCCGATCCTTGTCTAATTCAGAATAAATCACTACTTTTGTTGGGCTTTCTACATGCAACAATAATTTTTTATCATTCTCCATCGAACGAAATTCTGATTTCATATAATCAACCAAACCTGATAAGGAATTAACCTCCAATGGTTCCGCTCTTTTTATTGGACTTAATTCAGCTAGTGTTGCCTTGTTCCGATCATAGAAAGTTTTCCCATCTTCATAAAAATTACATCTTGTTTTTCCCGAAGCTCAACTGCATACTCTAAAGCTTCTCTACTTGTTTCTGTCATAAAAGATCACTCCTAATTCGTTTTAAATTTTTTTATTTTGTCAGTTTCTTGGATTTTTTCAATCTCAGTAACTGGCGTTCCTTTATCATCTTTTAGTTCTGAATCTTCTGGATCAAAATACATTTGGCCTCGCTGTCCACTTTTCAATTCGTTTGTCACAACTTCACCTTTTGCATTTTTCCCAATAAGCACTCTTGAAGATACATTCTCTCGTGGCGCAAGTTTGGATTTAATTTGACAATCAAACACCATATCTTCACGATATTCATCAGATAAAACAGTAATATCAATTGTGATCTTTCGCTTCTTATCTGGGTCTGTATTTGGGTCTAAGATGTTTTTTGTTACCTGTTCCAATTCAAAATCGAACCGTTCTTGAAGCGCTCCTTCGTTCAACTCACTCAGTAAAACTCTGTTTTTAACCAATTACTCCTACCTCCTATTTAAAAAATGTGATATACTTCCGTGTAGATAGACTTATTAACCTTTGCTTACTTCGGTTGCGCCCGAGGTAGGCTCTTTTGTTGTTCATACTCGAACTCTGCCATCAAAAGTAAGTAGCCGCCACCTCCAGCAATTAAAATGAATTTGATCCATGTAGGCGTTACTCCTGTCGCTGCAGCTCCGACTCCGAACATTGTAATAAGTAGCAATAGTCGTCGTAGCCAATAGATTTTTTTCATTTCCAGTTTCCTTTCTGTTGTATACTTTCCTTATCAGCAAGTGGCCTGCTGAAATAACTGATTCCTACTCTAGGATTTGTAAGTATAGGAGATACTGATGATTAACCGCGATCGATAATTCCTTTAGCGTACCCTTGTAAATAGCTTATTTGTACACCTAAGTTGGAACGTTCTTTATCAGTCATTCCACTTTTTTCTTCTAAGCCATTCAAATAAAAACAAATACCAACTAATAGATTCATACAATCCTCTACAGAAGCATCATTTTCTTTCAAAAAATGTTCAGCTTCTGTTTTGCTTTTTAATACTTTTTTGTTAAATTCTGTCATTTTGGTTCCTCCTTTGTTTTTTGTTCATCCCACCTCGTTTGATATAATCAGACTGATTGGAGGTGAAAAGTATGAGTGTTGATGCTGAAAAATTTGCTCAATCTGTAGTTTCTTCTTCTGACTCAAAACTTGATCTACAGGAAAAATTAAACATGTATATCGAAGCTAAGAAACTTGCAGAGGAATTTAACCAGCGTGATGAGAATAATTCGAGTACGTTTATACCTTACTAACTATTAAGAACCTTCATCGACTCGATAAGCCCTGAAACTGCTGCAACAGTTTTTGGGTTTTTCTTTTTCTTAGCGTAATCAATTACCTCTGCTAGGTATTCGTTTAGAGCCACTACATTTTCTCTGTCAATTAACGAGGTAACCCGATTGCCATTGCTTAACAAGTTCAATTCTTTGCCATTTTCTTTTTCCATCCTCTTCACCTCCTCGTGTGGTTGATTCATTTTGTTGCCTCCTTTATTTTTAGTAGTCAGGCAAATCATCGAATAGTCTGTCTAAGAATAGCCGAATCTTTTCAGCGTCAAAAATCCATTTACCATCTGTATCTCTTTTAGCCAATTTGTTATTTCTTACGTATGGATCATAAACAATGTATTCCATTATCCATGCTCTCTTCCGTCGTGTGATTTTTTCCATATCGGCAATCGTTAACCACTCTGGACGCAAAAATTGGTCAAAGAGTTCTCTGATATACTCTTTTGCGTATTTTTCCATGTACTGGTTATCGAATTGGATATTGACGGATACAGGAATTTCCGGTTGTTGTATCATGTTTACACCTCCTGTTTTACATTTGCGTATTTTCGATCAATATCTAAAAAGTCCGCGATTTTCAACTTATAAAAATCTGCTTTTTCACCGCGCTGATAGCCTTCGATAATTTGACGAGCATAAACAGATGATGTACCGATATGTTCAGCAATGTCTTTCAACTGAATATGCTTGCGTTTCATCATAACTTCTGCCAATTCTGCAAAATCCGTCACATACATATGATTACCTCCTTCATTTAAATGGAAGCTAGTTAATAAATTAGCTAAAAATCGTTGACTTTTTTAAAGATATCTGTAGAATGAAGATATAGCTAAACAAGACTATAGAAAGTCCGTTTTAACCTTTTATCCGTCGCCAAACGTTGAGGTTAGTTGCTACACTATTCTTATGTCTTTTTTAAGCTGACTAACTAGCTTATGAACATAGTATATTAAAGATTTTTGTAGATGTCAATAATTATCTTTAATTTTTTTCTTAAGCATAAAGGAGCAGCCTTATGACAATTTTTGAACGAGTAAAAATGTTAGCTGATAAACAACACATTTCAATTGTTGAACTTGAAGAGAAATTAAACTTTAGTAGGAATTCACTGTATTCTTGGAAAAAGAACAAGCCATCAGTCGATAAATTAAATGCTGTTGCCGACTACTTTGGAGTAACAACAGATTATTTATTAGGACGCACCGACACGCCACAGTTCACAGCTAGAAATGAACGAGATGTGCAAAAAATGCTTACCGAATTAAAAGATGGCCTAAGTAATGAGCACACTCTTGCGTACTTGAAAAACGATGGAGAAGAAATCGACGAGGAAGATGCGGAACTGTTAGCAGAAGCCTTGGACTTTGTCGTTCGTCAATCCAAGTTGATTGCCAAAAAGAAATTCACTAGAAAAGATTATCGAAAAGATAATCACGATGATCTGCTCAAGTGAGGTGTCTCTTCCGATGTCGAAGCATTCAATTAGAAAACGTACTCATTCTTTGATAAAAAAATACGAAACCACTGACCCATTTGAATTATGCGGTCACTTAGGAATCTATGTTTTTAAAAAAGACTTAGGAAAAAATATACTGGGGCTTCGTACAATATTAAATCGTGCTCCAATTATTCTTCTCAATAGTAGAAACACGGAAGAGGAAGAAAGACCTGTTTGTCTTCATGAATTGGGCCATCATTGTTGCGGTCACAAAAACAATGCAGATAAACTTACTAAAGATAACATGCGCTTTATCGCCCAAGGAGAAGAATTTGAGGCCAATTTCTTTATGGTTTCAGTTCTCACCTATGGCGCCAATATAGCAGAATACCCAACAAAAGATTCTTTAATGAAACATCGTGGCATCCCTAAATGGGCAGAACGTTACGTGGACTGGAAATACTTAAAAGAAACAGCAGATTTCAATAGCTTTGACAGCTATTATTAATTTTTTATCATTTTTACCGAACGTACGTTCATTAAGGAGGTTTTGCAAATGGCAAGTATAAAACAACAACCAAATGGAAAATGGCGTTATCGAGTGCGCTATAAAGAAAATGGGAAGTTTAGAGAAGTATCGAAAAGCGGGTTCCGAACAAAACGGGATGCACAGTCAGCAGCAAACGAGATTGAATCGAAAATTTCAGACGGACTAAGCATTTGCGACAGTAATATGCTTCTGCGAGATTACTTAGAAATATGGCTCGAACTGAAGAAAAAACAAGTTAAAAAGTCTACTCTACTCAAAATTAATCGTTCTTTTCGGCTTTATGTATTACCTAGATTCGGACTTACTAAAATAGTAAATATAAAAAGACTTGATTGTGTTCAATGGATTAATAAAATGTGTGAGTCACTAAATGTAGACTCAGTGAAATCCTACGCTGCTCCTTTTAGCAATGCGCTAGAAGATGCAGTTAATGAATATAAGATTATTAATGCTAACCCAATGAAAAACATTAAGTATCCACGATCCAAAAAGAGGCAAAAAGTTATTAAATTTTTTGAATTGGACGAACTAAAGAGGCTATTAGAGGTATCTGAGAATTTAAAAGAGAATTACCATCATTCTAATTATCAATATTTCGTTTTGACTACTCTTTTATCCAGAACGGGTTTAAGACTTGGGGAAGCACTAGCACTAAACTGGGATGATATTGATAAAAACAATTTATCAGTAACAAAAACACTCTATCGAGAAAATGGACAAGATTTCATCACTTCCCCTAAAACAGAATCTAGTTATCGTGTTATTGCGTTAGACCATAAAACATCCGATTTACTAAAATCTTTGAAAATCAAAAAAATGAAAGTAAGTTTAAGCAATGAAAATTACAAATTTAATAAAGAGCTGATCTTTTCAGATTACACTGGTTCTCCTTTAAAGCAATCGAGTTACCGTACCTACTTCTACAAAATATGTAAATTAGCGAACGTGCCAATTTTGTCTCCACATGCTTTGAGACATTCTCACGCCGTTCATCTTTTAGAAAGCGGAGCTAATATAAAATATGTTTCTGAACGATTAGGACACGCGACAATTAATATGACGGCAAATGTCTACTTACACATCTCTAAAAAAATTGAACGAGACGCCATCACTATGTATGAAAAATACTTCTAATATTTTTGTGGCAAATTTGTGGCAAACACATCAACCAGCACATAAGAAACGCTGATTTAAAAGCATTTATAGATACATACGCCATTTGGTTGATGAACCGCATGGCGTATTATAGCATATCATGGTTAGATAAGAAACATTGATATACCAACGTTTATCTGAATTTGTTATTTGTCTAATTTCTTTTTATTCGCTTAGCTTTTCATTTTTTTGTGGCAAATTTGTGGCAAGTATGCTGTAATTGGTAAAATCAAAATTATGGCAGTTTTCGAAAAGTTGCCTGTTCAATTTCTTTAGTTGAATGGTAAAATGATTATGAAAAATTTATTTTGAAGAAAGAAGGGGAAATTTTGAAAAAGATTGTTGGGGTTGTTTTAATGATATTTCTTTCCTTAGTACTTACAGCATGTGGAAACAAAGTATCAGTAGAAGATTTGAAAGCAAACGATTGGCAAATGGATATGGAAGAGAATAAAGAGGATATTAACTTTAAAGTATCTTTCAGTGATCATATCATGACCTGGGCCCCAGACATGTCTACCATGAAAAGCGAGGCATCAAATGAGTGGGAAAAGATGGGTGAAGACCTAGGCAAGCAAATAGCAGAAAACATTAAATATAAAGTTGAATACGAATTGAACGGTAAAAAAATCCATCTTAAGGAAGACGATTTGAAGCTAGATGATGATTATACTATTGAAAAAAAAGATAAGAATATTGTTCTTACTCCTGATAAAAAAGATGGAAAGAAGCTAGTCTTAACTCCTTATTCAAAGAGGAACACTGAAAAAGAGTCTTCTAATACTAAAACACCTCCAGAAAAGAAAAAAACTGTAGACTTGAACAATTTAATTGACAAGTTTAAAAATGATGGATTAGAAGTAAATGAACCTAGAAAGATGACAAAAGACGATTACGGAATGGCACCACTTAAGGCCAAAGAAGGAATGATTTTTGGTGTTCAAGTTGGAACTGACGGTGAATATCAAAATGCAAGAATTTTCTCTTTTGAAAATGTTGATGATTTGAACGACACCAAAAAGTATTATGATGACCTTGGGAAAGAATCATCTATGACTTTTTCCTATACTGCTGCGAATGAGGACAAATTAGTGTTAATGCAGTTCAATGGAGATCTTCCAAAAGAAGTTGTCGATAAATATGTAGATAAAGCTGATTTGACTTTAACGCCAGTGAGTTTCAACACAAATTCTTCAAGTTCTCAAGATACGCAAGATGGAAACACAAACAGTTCTACGGCTACTGCTAGTCCAGAACAACAAACACAACAAGCAGCTCCACAACAGGACCCAGCACAGCAAGAGCAAGCAGCCGAACAAAATGATTCTTCGGCCGACACTGGTACTCAGTATGGTACAGTTCAACCCGGAGAGGGTCCTAAAGAAGTTGCCGGACGCTACGGTATGAGTGTTGAGGATTTCCTAGACGCAAATGGAATGGATGCTGATAATTATTATTTTGATCCAGGTCAGCAAGTTGTTGTTAAATAAAGCAAAATAAGTACCCTCATTTAGAAATAGATGCGCTTTAAGGAGTTGTTAAAAAATGAAGTTTGGAGTTCGTAAGCCTAGTTTAAAAAAATCATTCAGCGCTAGAACTACCGGAAATGCAAAGCGTCAAATAAAGAAAGCCGTCGTTCCCGGCTATGGTAAAAAAGGATCAGGCTGGATTAAGGATCCGAAGAAAGCTGCCTATAATAACGTTTACAATAAGACATCCTTCCGTTTATGGGATATATTCAAGAAATAAACTTTCCGGATTTGCGTACCTTCTCTTTGAGGAGGTACTTTTTTATGTATGTAATCTACGATGAGCCGAGAGGAAATATTAAGCTAATTGAGGAAATGTTTGATGAAGTTATCTTCGAGGTTACAGTATATGCAAAATGCGAGGTTAATGTGATGATTGACTTCTTATTACTCTATGCGAATATTGCTACATTAAGTTAAGCCCCCACGTAATGTGAGGGCTATTTTTTAATAATTAAATCCTTTGATGTGTGAAGGATTGATATTCACATCTTTTACTTTACCCATATCTTTGATTTCATTCAAAACGATCGGAGCATCATGGTCATTGAAGCCTTCACCTTTTACTCGAACATCATACGTCCCATAAGAGTTCTTTTCTGCGTACGTTTGCTTATCAAGAAGTACGTCTTTTAGGAAACTACGCATATGGTCTTCCATTTTCTTACTTTGTGCATCATTGAGATTTCTAGCCTCAATTTTTATGATAGGTTTGTCTCCATCGACAATCGCAATATTTTGCTGCATGTAAGTTGGATAGTATGACTTTAGTTCTTGCTTCAAGCGATTTACTGCATTTTCATATTTCCATTTGCTGTCACAAGAAATAACTAGCGTATAAACTTTATTTGGTTGCAACACTCGCTTCACTTGATCTCGAAGCAATGTCCAAGCATACCGTGTTTGAATCCGTTGAACCATCTTAACTGCTTGATCTTTGGATACATTATCGATTGCAATTCCGTTTTTCTTTCCAGTAGGCTGCGGTGTTGGATTAGGATTTGCTGCATTACCACCTTGACTTTTTAAACGATAAGCATAGAAATAAGGACATCCGGCCATTACCCAACGTTGATCATGATTTGAAATGATTGTAGTCATCTTCCAACCCGTACATTCAATCCAATTTTGATTATCTAGTGCTACACCAGTATGACCGCCTGCTCCTGCAGAATAACCCTTTTTCCCCCAAATAATTACATCGCCGCGTTGCATTGGAAAGTCTGTAT
>ERZ791937.372-NODE-372-length-10208-cov-30.701074_pt1 | contig 10208 bp, 12 predicted proteins | sample MGYA00510124_ERZ791937 | MGnify/ENA primary metagenome ERZ791937 (study PRJEB30046, sample SAMN00993239) | human gut metagenome | study: EMG produced TPA metagenomics assembly of the A metagenome-wide association study of gut microbiota in type 2...
CTGGTGATTGATTCCACCGGGCTGAAGGTCTTTGGTGAAGGCGAATGGAAAGTCAAAAAACACGGCAAAGAACGCCGTCGTATATGGCGAAAGTTGCATCTGGCAGTTGACAGCAACACACATGAAATCATCTGTGCAGACCTGTCGCTGAACAATGTGACGGACTCAGAAGCCTTCCCGGGTCTTATCCGGCAGACTCACAGAAAAATCAGGGCAGCATCGGCAGACGGCGCTTACGACACCCGGCTCTGTCACGATGAACTGCGGCGTAAGAAAATCAGCGCGCTTATCCCTCCCCGAAAAGGTGCGGGTTACTGGCCCGGTGAATATGCAGACCGTAACCGTGCAGTGGCTAATCAGCGAATGACCGGGAGTAATGCGCGGTGGAAATGGACAACAGATTACAACCGTCGCTCGATAGCGGAAACGGCGATGTACCGGGTAAAACAGCTGTTCGGGGGTTCACTGACGCTGCGTGACTACGATGGTCAGGTTGCGGAGGCTATGGCCCTGGTACGAGCGCTGAACAAAATGACGAAAGCAGGTATGCCTGAAAGCGTGCGTATTGCCTGAAAACACAACCCGCTACGGGGGAGACTTACCCGAAATCTGATTTATTCAACAAAGCCATTCGGTAACTAAAAGATCGACTATTTCTTTTATTTCTGGTGCCACAGACATTTTAACCATGGTAGGAAAAAAAAGTTTCGGCGAATCCGCCAGAGGAATAACGTGACATTGCTGCAGACGAGAAGCGTCCACCTCGGAGGCTGGAAGCAGAGACACAGCCTCGAGGCCAGACTCAAGGCAGTCAATAATCGCTTTAGGCTGCGTAATATGCATGATTACATTAGGGTATTTTCCATTTTTGGAAAGCAAGCCGACAAATTTTTCATATATTCCCACGCCTTCGTAGCGACGGAGTAGTATTAACGGCAATCCCTCCAGACTGGACATTATCAGAGGCTCTTCCGGTGGTTCGGGCATAATCTTCTTATTAATAACCGCTACCGTCGACACTGGCGGGAATTCATGACAATAAAAGGCTTCATCCGGCTGCGGCTTTTGAATAAAGGCAATATCTAATAAACCGTCATGTAAGGATGTCTCCAGATTACTGGAATCAGAAACCGTAATACGTAATTCAATTCCGGGGTTGCGGCGATGTAACTCCAGAATAAACGGTTGAAAATAAGACTGAAAAAGATGCGTCAGACCAATACGAATAAAGGCATTTTCCCGTTGGGCGATTTTGACCGTTTCGCGGGTCGCGTCTTCCACCTGATTGAGAATTTGGCAAGCACGATGATAGAAGTAGTTCCCTGCGGCTGTGATCTCCACGCCGTAACTGCTGCGCACCAGAAGCGACGCGCCAAGCTCGTCCTCGAGCTCCTGAATACGCTTGCTGAGCGGCGGCTGGGCCATATTGAGCTGGCGCGCGGCCTCGCTGATAGAGCCATGCTCTACTACTTTACAAAAATACTTTATCCGCTTTAAGTCCATCTCAGATTCGCCTTAATGGTAATGCTGCAGCGCGAGTTATAAAGCAATGCCGGCGAGCCTGTCAATCAGCAGTCATTATTAACGTGGCTGGCATGATATTTATTCAATCCGAACTCTTGTTAAATAAATTATTGTTTAATGTTAAAAGACGTCGTTTAAAATAGCCATATCTTTTTGGTCTGGCTGTTATTATGAAAACGGTATTTGCCCCTTCTTTTATAAAGGTTTAGTTTTTTTGCCAGCGATACATTATTTAATTTATTGAGGCATCTCTAATGGCAAATAACGATCACAGAGAAATATACAATTTACGATCCGCTCTGGCGCTGCTGCAACGCACCCCGGGTGAATATGTTGAAACCAGCGTGGAGGTGGACCCACAGGCGGAACTTTCCGGCGTTTACCGTTACGTGGGCGCAGGCGGCACCTGCGAGCGCCCGACCCGCAAAAATGGCCCGGTGATGATGTTCAACACCATTAAAGGCTTCCCGCAGACTCGCGTGGCGATTGGTATTAACGGCTCACGCAAACGTGTCGGCCTTTTTCTTGGGTGCGCACCGGAAAGACTGGGCCACCTGCTGAAAGATTCCGTACAGACCCCCATCGACCCGGTACTGGTGGAAGGTAACGCCGCCTGTCAGGAAGTGGTGCATTACGCCGACCAGCCTGATTTCGACCTGCGCACGCTGCTTCCCGCACCAACCAATACCGAAGAAGACGCCGGTCCGTACATCACCATGGGGCTGTGCTATGCCTCTGACCCGGATACCGGCGAGTCCGACATCACTATTCACCGTCTCTGCGTGCAGAGCCGCGACGAGCTTTCCATGTGGCTAACTCCGGGGCGCCATATTGACGCGTTTCGCATGAAGGCGGAGGCGGCAGGCAAACCGCTGCCCATCTCTATCAGCATCGGCGTTGACCCGGCGATTGAAGTGGCCGCCTGCTTTGAGCCGCCCACAACCCCGCTCGGCTTTGATGAACTGAGCATTGCCGGCTCCCTGCGTGGCCACGCGGTCGAAATGGTGAAATGTAAAACCATCAACGAGCGCGCCATTGCCCACGCGGAAATCGTGATTGAAGGCGAACTGCTGCCAGGCGTGCGCGTACGTGAAGATCAGAACACCAACACCGGTAAAGCGATGCCGGAATTTCCTGGCTACACCGGCGAAGCCAAAGCCGCGCTGCCGATTATTAAAGTGAAAGCGGTGACGCACCGCCGCAACCCCATCTGGCGCACCACTATGGGCCCGGGTGAGGAGCACGTCAACATGGCGGGCATCCCGACCGAAGCGAGCATTCTGGCGATGGTGGAGCGCGCCATGCCGGGCAAGTTACTGAATGTTTTCGCCCATTCGGCGGGCGGCGGCAAGCTGCTGGCGGTGATGCAGTTCAAGAAAGTCGCGCCGGTTGACGAAGGACGCCAGCGCCAGGCCGCCCTGCTCGCCTTCGCCGCCTTCCCTGAACTCAAGCACGTGATTCTGGTTGATGAAGATGTGGATATTTTCGACAGTGACGACGTGATGTGGGCGATGCAGACCCGCTATCAGGGCGATGTTGACACCGTGTTTATTCCTGGCGTGCGCTGCCACCCGCTCGACCCATCGCAGGCGGCTGGCTACAGCCCCTCCATTATTCAGGACGGTATGTCATGCAAAACTATTTTCGACTGCACTGTGCCGTTTCACCTGAAACCGCACTTTGAGCGTTCGCGCTTTAAAGAGGTGGATGTGAAACGTTTTCTGCCGGATTTCGAATAAGCCGAACAGTAAGTAAGGAGAAGCCATGACCACACAACGCATTATCGTCGGCATCAGCGGCGCATCGGGTTTTCAGTATGGCGTAAAAGCGCTGGAGCTGCTCCGGGGCCAGGGGCTTGAGGTGCATCTGGTGGTTTCGAAGGGTGCCGAAAAGACCTGTGAACTGGAAACCGACTACCGTCTTGACGACGTGCTGGCGATGGCGAATGTGGTTCACTCCATCGGCAACTTGGGAGCCGCGATATCCAGCGGCTCGTTTAAGACGCTCGGCATGCTGGTGGCCCCCTGCTCCATGCGCTCGCTTGGCAGCATCGCCCACAGCCTGACGGACAACCTGCTGACTCGCGCGGCGGACGTAGTGTTAAAAGAGCGTCGCCGCCTGGTGTTGATGGTACGCGAAACACCGCTCAACCTGAGCCATATCCGTAACATGCAGTCGGTGACGGAGATGGGCGGCATTCTCTTCCCGCCGGTCCCCGCGCTGTATCAGCGGCCGCAGACGCTGGATGAAATCATCACTCACAGCGTGACGCGAGCGCTGGACCTGTTCGGTCTTGACGTACGCGCCATTCCCCGCTGGGGCGAAGAGGGCTTACCTGCGCAGCCGGAGAGCGTTACCTGTACTACTCGCTGAGGAATTATTATGTTGATCGGACCGTATGTTAATGGTGCGGCGGTAATTATGGGCGGCCTGCTCGGCGCTCTGGCAAGCAGCGCTATTTCGGAAAGGGTCAAAAGCTCGCTGCCGCTGATTTTCGGGCTGTGCTCGGTGGGCCTTGGCATTAACCTGGTTATCAAGGTGCAGTTTATGCCCGCCGTGGTACTGGCGATGATTATCGGCACCGCTATTGGCGAAATACTTTATGTGGAACGTGGGATTGGTAAAGCGGCTGGCTCCACCCGCTCGCTTATCAACACCTTTCTTCCGCCGGTTAAGGGCTTAACCCAGGACGCGTTTACAGAGAAATTTGTGGCGATCCTGGTGCTGTTTTGCGCCAGCGGCACCGGTGTATTTGGCGCGATGCACGAGGGCATGACCGGCGATCCGTCAATTCTCTATATCAAAACGGTGCTGGACTTCTTCACCGCCGGGATTTTCGCCACCATGCTCGGTTTCGCAGTGATGACCATTGGGCTACCGCTGATTTTTATCCAGGTGGCACTGGCGATGCTCGCCTCGCTGATCCTGCCAATGATTACGCCGGCGATGATGGCCGACTTCTCTTGCGCAGGCGGTTTGCTGATGGTGGCGACCGGGCTGCGCATCTGCAATATCAAAACCTTCCCCGTGGCCAACATGCTGCCAGCGCTGGTGCTGGTGATGCCGCTCTCCTGGCTGTGGGCCCATTTTATTGGTTGAGTCTGACCTTGCCCGGCGCCTGTCGGGTTTTTTTATGCATGAGGTAAAAAATCATGACGTTGCACTTAGCCTCTTGCGAGCATGTAGTGCTTCTGGACATGCAGAACAGGCCGCTTGGCACGCAAGAAAAATTAATGGCTCATCATGCATGTACGCCGCGCCATCTCGCCTTTTCTACTTGGTTGTTCAACCGCGACGGCGACTGCCTGCTGACGCGGCGCGCAATGACGAAAAAGGCCTGGCCGGGAACCTGGACCAATTCCGTCTGCGGACACCCGCAGTGGCAGGAGCCGTTTGAGGTCGCCATTCACCGCCGTTGCAGTTACGAGACGGGCGTAAAAGTTGATGCCGTCACGCTTATCGATGAGGACTTTTCATACTGTGAAACTGATCCTGCGGGCATTACCGAAAATGAATATTGCCCGGTCTATGCTGCCTGCGTGACCAGCCCGCTCGCGCTTCGCGAGAGCGAGGTTATGGATGCCTGTTGGGTAGCGCTTCCGGCGATTATCGCGGCGGCGAAGGCCCTGCCAGGGCTGTTCAGCCCGTGGCTTGTGCAGCAACTGCGCGCACCTGGTAACGCCGACAGACTTTCGCGCTATGCTGCTCATGCCCTAACGCGTCTGGTGTGAGGTTTCGACATGGAAACCTTATCCCGTATCGCCAACTGGCTTGACGCCCAGCATGTCGTGGCGTACTGCGTGAGTGACAAAGAGTCGTTGTGGTGCGCAAATGCTTTTTTTGTGTTTGATCGTGATGCCGTGGCCTTTTATCTGCTGACCCGTAGCGAAACTCTTCACGGCAGAATGGCGGGAATACGCGCTCTGGTAGCAGGCACCGTCAGCGATCAACCCAAGACAGTGATGCGCATCCGCGGCCTGCAATTCCGCGGTGAGCTTCGTCAGCTCAACGGTGATGAAGCCGAACGCGCCAGTAAACGCTACTACCAGCGCTTTCCCGCTGCCCGCATGATGCACTCCCCCATCTGGACCATTGATATCGACGAGATGAAATTTACCGACAATACGCTGGGATTTGGCAAAAAGTTGAACTGGTGGCGTGAAGGTGCCTCATCCATTTCTGCAAACTGAAAGGAGACCGTATGGAAAATGTGAATAATCACGCGGCGACGATGACGCAGCGTAGCGTATCACTAGCAGGTGCACGAGATATCATTCGGACGGCACAACGAACCGCGCGGGAAAAAGGCTGGCAGATTGCCGTCGCGGTCGTTGACCGTGCGGGCGAACTGGTAGCGTTAGAGCGAGACGATGCAGCCATCGGCATTAGCCCGATTGTGGCTATCGGTAAGGCGCGTACCGCAGCGCTGCTACGCGCTCCTTCCGGCGAATTTGAATCCTTCATCAACGGCGGTCAGCCCAGTTTTCTCGCTACGCCAGGCGTGACGCCTCTTGAAGGTGGTGTACCGCTTCGGTTAGGCGAAGAGGTTATAGGTGCAGTGGGAGTCAGCGGCGCACATGGTGCGAACGACACGCGGGTAGCTCAAGCCGCTGCAGACGCTCTGGCAAAAGAGGATAAATAAATGGCGGAGTTACAGGGTAAAAAATTGCTGGTAATAGGCGGTAGTTCCGGCATTGGATTTGCCGTGGCGCACCGCGCCGGGCTGGAAGGCGCGGTCCTGACGCTGCTGGGCCGCAATCAGGCTCGTTTGGACGAGGCGCGCGCCCTGCTTGTCGCACAAGGAGTGAAGGTTAGAAACATAATAGCTTGCGACGCTCACGATCACACGGCGTTGACCGCTAGCTTCGCGCAGTTAGAGCCTTTCGATCATCTGGTCTCGATGGTAGGAGACGTGATGGCCGGTGGTTTTCTAAAGGCAGACATGAAGACTATAGAACATGTCATTCATTCTAAGTTTCTAACCAACGTTCTGATCGGCAAACTAGCGGCGAAGAAACTGCGCTCAGGCGGTTCACTTACCTTTACGGCCGGAACTGGCGGCCGGGCGCAACATGCCTGTGCAAGCTATGTCGGTAATCTCGGTATTCAGGCGCTGGCGCAAGGAATGGCGGCAGAAATTGCGCCTGAGGGACGGGTTAACGTGGTGGCGCCCACATGGACTGTCACACCGTTCTGGCGTGACCAGCCTGAGTTAAAGGTGGAAGAAACTCGCCAGCATTTTGCCAACCTGATTCCGTTGGGCCGCACCGCGGAAATTGACGAGCTTGCGTCAGCCTATTTGTTTCTGATGAAAAACGATTTTGTTACCGGTCAGCAATTGGCGATCGACGGCGGCATAATGCTCGGCTAAAAAAACGATAGGTCTAAATCAGTATCTTCATGCCTGCCGGTTAGTAGAAGCGGAAATCGTTCTACTCGGCAGCGCATATCACTCGTTTCCCCGCTTGCCATATAAATTCATTTCGGGCTACAAGCCTTTATTAGCATTCTTTCTGCATAACTTTTGGAAACATGTATTTTAATAAGCTGATAAGAATTTGTTTGTAATACTACTGAACGAACATTGTTAATAATGCAATAGACCTACCCATTATTATTTCCATTGCAATTATCGACGGAACTATGATGCTGATCCGATTTTTTCCTACAGAAGATTTTCGGAAGCTTCTTCTGCAAGAAATAAGCAAAGTGCTGTTTTCCCGGCCCTGAGACGATGTACCGGGTATTTCGGTTCTCATAGTAACTAGCTGAAAAATTAGGACTAAAACAGGAGTGTCCGAGCAACTGCGGCGCGTGGAGAAGGCAGATCCGGATCTACCTTTTTTCGGTTCTGAACGGAAAAAGAGAAAAACCTGTATAGGCTGCACATATCCATATGCAGGGCATCTGCATAGGTAAGGGTTATGCATATACCTGCCATCTGCATATATAGCCCTATGCATATGCTAAACATATGCACACACCCGGTGCAATGAATACTATTCCGGATATGCACCACATATCCACACTTACCTGGGAGAGAAACATGAGAACCGTATCCATTTTTAAAAACGGCAACAATCGCGCTATCCATCTGCCCCGCGATCTGGATTTTGAGGGGGTGAGCGAGCTGGAGATCGTCCGGGAAGAGGACAGCATCATTCTGCGTCCGGTCCGGCCGACCTAGGGCTCGTTCGCCAGCCTGGAAAAGGCCGATCCGGACTTTATGTCGGAGCGTGAGGACGTTGTCACCGACGAAGGACGGGTTGAACTGTGAATAGAATCTATATGCTCGTAAGCGTACAGCGAGAACCGTATTGACGGGGATGTGTTATTCAGTTGGCAGTGTGATGCGCCAGGGTAGCAGCTCGCTGACCCGGTTGACCGGCCAGTCAGCTATGACGTCAAGGACATGGCGAAGGTAGCTTTCTGGATCCACGCCGTTCAGTTTGCACGTCCCGATCAGACTGTACAGCAACGCTCCCCGCTCACCACCGTGGTCTGAGCCGAAGAACAACCAGTTTTTACGACCCAGACTGACCATCCGCAGCGCATTTTCAGCGATGTTATTATCGGCTTCGGCCCAGCCGTTTTCTGCATAGTACGTCAGGGCCGGCCACTGGTTCAGGGTGTACGTGAACGCCTTTGCCAGCTCCGAGTGTCGCGACAGAGTTTTCATTTTTTCACGCAACCAGCTTTCCAGGGTACTAAGCAGCGGTTTCGTTTTCCGCTGACGTTCAGCAAGCCGTTGTTCCGCCAGCATTCCTCTTATTTCCGCCTCCACGGCATACAGTTCGCCGATACACTTCAGGGCTTCCTCCGTCAGGGCTGACGGCGTTCGAACGTGCACATCGTGGATTTTACGGCGGGCGTGAGCCCAGCAGGCGGCTTCCGTTATCCGGCCATCGCGGTACAGCTCGTTGAACCCGGCGTACGCATCCGCCTGTAGCACACCGCTGAACCCCGCAAGATGGGTCTGCGGATGGATGCCTTTTCTGTCGGGGCTGTAGGCGAACCACACCGCCGGTGCCAGCGCTGACCCGGCGTTGCGGTCATCACGAACATACGTCCACAACCGCCCGGTCTTCGTCTTCTTATTGCCCGGCAACAGCACCTGGACCGGGGTATCATCGGCATGGAGTTTACCGTCATTCAGGACATAGTCCTGAAGCGCCTCCTCCAGCGGGGACAGCAGCCGGCAGCATGCATCCACCCAGCCCGACAGCAGTGAACGGCTCAGTTCCACGCCCTGGCGACCGTATATTTCAGACTGACGATACAGCGGTGTGTGCTCTGCATACTTTGAGGTCAGCACGCGGGCCATCAGCCCCGGTCCGGCGATACCCCGCTCAATGGGGCGCGAAGGCGCGGGGGCCTGCACGATGGCATCACATTTTGTGCAGGCATGTTTTTCCCGTACAGTCCGGATCACCCGGAAGGCGCTGCGCATCAGCTCCAGCTGTTCAGCGGCATCCTCACCCAGGTAACTCAGCGCACCACCACACTCCGGGCAGCAGGAACCCGCTGGCCGCAGGCGTTTTTCATCGCGGGGGAGTGATTCGGGGAACGGTTTGCGGGTGCGGGTCTGACGCAGAGTGCGCTGTACTGCCGGGTCATCCACCCGACCGGTCAGCGTATCGCTCTCTTTCTGAAGCCGGTTCAGATCGGCTTCCATTTGTGCGATACGGCGGGAGACTTTTTCAGAACGGCTGCCGAAGTTCATCCGGCGAAGTTTATCCAGCTGCGCCTGCAGATGGTCTATTTCGCGCTCCCGGTCTGCCAGCTTTTCCAGCAGGGCACGGTTCAGCGCTTCCTGTTCGGCAAGGCGCTGTTTCAGCAGAAGGATGTCGTCAGAAGAGATGTCATTCATAAGCCAGCATTTTACCAGGCTTATTCTGCGACAACCAGGATAAAGAAGCCTACAGCATGGTCAGGGAGGTCAGCAACCGCTTCGGCTGTCGCCAGTCGATGCCTTCCAGCAGCATTGCCAGCTGCGCCGGGGTCAGGAACACTTTGCCATCGCGAGCTGACGGCCAGGCGAAGCGCCCGCGCTCCAGCCGTTTGGTCAGCAGGCACAGCCCGTCGCCGGTGGACTACAGAAGTTTAACCTGACTGCCGCTGCGGCCCCGGAAGATGAAGACATGGCCGGACATCGGTTCGTCTTTCAGCGCCGTCTGCACTTTTGCAGCCAGCCCGTTGAAGCCGTTTCTCATATCGGTAATACCGGCAACCAGCCAGATTTTGGTGCCTGTTGGTAGCGGGATCATCGCTTCAGTTCCTGTATCAGCAGAGTCAGAAGCTTTTCGCTGACAGTGCCGTTGAGGCGGAGTGTCCCGTGCCGGAACGTTACCTCACAGCTGATGCTGAGCTCTGAGTCCTCAGCGGGCGGTTCTGGTTGTACGGCGGTGGCATCGAGAGTCACAGGAAGTAACTGAGGACTCTCAGAGGAAGGTAATAGCAGCTTTCCCTCGCGCCACTGCTGGCGCCATTTAAAGAGCAGATTGGCATTAATGCCATTTTCAAGCGCCAGTTTTGAGATGGATATCCCGGGTTCGCAGGAGGCAGCAACGAGTTGCTGTTTAAACTCAGGAGAATAATTAGGGCAGCCTTTACGCCTGCCGGGAGTCATATTTTTCTGCATATCTGACACTTTGGTTCCCACTACTTATTTGGTGGACACCACT
>ERZ791937.377-NODE-377-length-10119-cov-254.852643_pt1 | contig 10119 bp, 10 predicted proteins | sample MGYA00510124_ERZ791937 | MGnify/ENA primary metagenome ERZ791937 (study PRJEB30046, sample SAMN00993239) | human gut metagenome | study: EMG produced TPA metagenomics assembly of the A metagenome-wide association study of gut microbiota in type 2...
ACCACTTTGTCTAATTCGTCAGATTCTGACCAGACGGTTCAGGCTGTACGCTTACGCTGACTCAGTTGTTTATAATGTTGCATTTCACGCAATGTGTCAGTTGTTCCCACAAAGGTTCCTTTAACCATCCGTAACGGCCAGCTGTTTACAGAGCATAATACGAATAACAGCAGTGCCAGCCAGTTACGGCGACCGCGGTGGTGTGTTCGCCAGAAAATCACCATGAATACCAGAATCGCGGCACTGACCAGAAAATGATAAACAGGAATCATCCCGGAAAACTCCGCAGCCTCATCAGTTGTGGTCTGCAGCAACGCGACAATAAAACTGTTGTTGATTTTACCGTACGTCATACCGGCAGGCGCATACAGTGTACAACAGAACAGAAATAACAGAGCTGTAGTGGATGTGAGAGTATTTCTGTGTGCAAGGAGCAGAAGGAGAAACAGAAGCAACACATTCCCTGTGGCATTCTTCTCAGTATATCCGCATGCAATTGTGGTTATTACAGAAACAACAAAAAAGAATAAAAACAATAAAATCCGGGGTGTGTTGCCCGGACAAAACAGTTTTCTGATATTCATCGGAGTGTACAGACAACATTATTATGAAGAGAACAAGATAATAAAAATCAGAAATTATCTGTAAAACAGATAACAGACAACCCTGCAGCAATAGACTGCAGGGTGTTTCTGTTTAATTGCAGAAGATATGCAATTGTATTAATTACAGAATATGCGTGATTATCGCCCAGGAACAGTGTCGTCAGAAGTTATAAGTCACACCAAGCATGATGTCATGACTTTTAACATCAACTTCTGATTTATATTTATCGCCCCACTCGTCCTTATAACTCACACTGCTGTCACCCGCATCAAGATAGCGATAGCTGAGGTCCAGAGCGATATCCGGGGTTACGTCATAGCGGACACCTGCGCCAAGGCTCCATGCGAAGTTATCAGCAGAGCCTGAGCGTGACAATGATTCACGACCACTGTATCCGTACCCGTAATCCCAGGTGCTGATACCGGTTGTTTTCTGATGAATTCTGGCGTAGCCAATCCCTGCGGATACCCATGGTGTGAATGCGCTGTCGTTCCGGAAGTCATAGTACGCATTCAGCATCAGAGTGTTGACTGACACCTCATTCTTCAGGTCATCACGCCAGTAACCACCTGACCAGCTTTCTTTATCAAGGTTATACTTCGAATCAGCTTTTCCACGAGCGTAAAACTCCAGTTCCGTACGAACCGGAATACTGAACTGCGGATAAAAATCATAACCGGCCGCAATACCGCCACTGAATACTGTATCATGGTCATCGCCGCCTTTATACTTTGACGTTTCTTCCTCATCTCCTGACAGGAAACGCTGGTCTGAAAGTGACACCACAGAGGCACCGGCTTTACCGGTCAGATAAAAACCGCTTTTACCTTCCTTTGCTCCTGCATTTGCTGCAAATGCACAGACAATGGCAATTACTGAAACATCAAAAATCTTTTTCATTTCAATTATCTCCTTAATTGTACTATTGCTGTAAATAGTAGCTTTAATATTTTTAAATCGGCCCAAAGATGGGCTCAATCAAATACTTTCGAACGAATCGATGATATCGTTCGTTGTTAACTAGAAGTTTTATTGTGTATCACTCAACCTAGCCTTAACAAAAAACAGTATGCAGATCGCCCCCAGAATCACCTGATGCATAAGTAAATTCAGGAAGATTTGGGCAGCGCTATATCAGCATAAAAAAGAGTAATATAAAAATATTTATCCACATAGTGATGTATTCATATTGACTCTAGTTGATATACTATTCGATATTGTTGTGGTAAAGTTAAACTTGGCTTTTCTTGAATTATGTATGTAATAGTTCCTGACTGTGCCATTCCTAGTTCGATACGTTGCCCAGGTGTAACTTGAAATGAATTGCCGTTTGATTGAATAACAAGAGGGCCATCTCCATCAATAATTAAGCTTAAAGCTCCTGTGCCAGATATTATATGCTGAATAGGTTCTGTAACACAGTTTCCTCCTCGTATGCATTGAACATTAATAATATTTTTTGACAAAGTGATTGATGCTGGCTGATTAAATGAGATGGTACCTTCAACTTGGCATGAAATATCTTTCGTAGATAAACCTGATTGATTTTGCCCAGTATATCTTACAAAGTGTTTTATTGTTCCAGACACCTGGAATTCGCCAACATAATGTGTATATTTACCAAGATCTAACGTACATTCTGCAATTGTCTCATAATTGCCCTGGTCCTCTGACCATGGGGATACTGATGAAGACAGATATCCTCTGGAGTCAATAAAAGGACGTCTGTCTGCAACTATAGTTCCTGTGTCTCTATTTTTAACTCGATAAATTAGTTGTAAAGTTGCCTCAATGTCATTGTTTAATATATTATTTGTTAATGGATCAAATAAAGTTAGCTTTCCTTGTGCTGATGGAGAGGCTGTCCCCCCACTTGATTCTGAAGAGGCGGTGACTTGCTCTGAATGTAAAGTAAGATAGTAATTATCTTCAATTGAATTATATGCTGTTGTTTTATTTTCATCTCCGATATTAACAGTCATATATAGTTCTGCGATGCTAGAAAATGAAAACAACAATAAAATAATAAATGCTATTCTTTTCATCTTTAAATCAGTCAATGTGCGTTTGTTTATAAATTAATTTATTAACCATTTTTTTATGAAGTCTTCCCCCTTTAAAGCAGGAGAAAAATAATACCCTTGCATATAACAAACTCCTTGCCTATATAAATAAAGGGCATCTTTTTTATTTTCAATGCCTTCGGCAATAACTTTCATTTTTAATGTATTTGCTAATGAGATGATACTCTCTATAATGTATTTTGACACATCATTTCTGCGCATGTCATGGATGTAAGATTTGTCGATTTTAATAATATCTAAGGGAATGTTGCGTATACAATTATAGCTATTATAACCTACTCCAAAATCATCCAAGGCTATGCAAACACCTAATCTTTTGATTTTATTAAAAAGAGAGGCTGTTGTGTCCGTAACTAATAGGGGGTATTGTTCAGTCAACTCAATGACTAACTTTATATTTTTACCTTTAAACCGGTGAATAAACATAGAACATGCATCCTCAAAATGAGTATCCAATATGCAAGAAGGCGTTACATTTATAGATATGTAAAAATCTTGTGGTATTTTTTCTTTCACCGAACCAAGAATTCTTGCTGTTTTTTTCATCATTATCTTGGTCAGTGAAAATATAATTCCATCACTGACTGCCAATGAAATTAATTGCTCTGCGCCTGTAATTCCAGGTAAAGGTTTGCTCCAGCGAATCAATATTTCGCAGCCTACACAAATCTGTTTATTCATGCAGATGATTGGCTGAAAGTATGGTACAAAAACATCATCAACGATCGCTTTTTTTATAACGTTTATCATTGTCATTCCAATTTTCACTAATCTATCAATATCGCAAACAAGAACGATTGATGCACATGTCACTCTGTGAACTTTACGACATAATTCATATAAACATGATATTTCTTATTAAGGAATGCTGACATTTTACTCATAGCAAGCAACATTAATAAAACTATGAATACACAATCTCAAAAAGAAGTATTGCAGAGACTACCCCAAATGTATCATCATGATGGACCTCAGTAACAGGCGTTATAACACATTTGCGAATCCCTGTGGTTTCAACAATATCGGGACAGAAAGGATCTCTCCCATTAATTTTTATAATACTTCCACCATTACCACCTCCATGAAAATATAGAATGGAACCATTGCTATCGCTATTATTATTACCATTTATAATTAATTGTAATTTATCTTCAGATGCCTCAAGCTTTCCTCTAATTACTGAGGCGGTAAGCGCTGTTCTGACAGGAGTGTCAGTGCAATTCCATACTATGGATAAGGGGGAATGTTCCTTTCTACCGGGAGTTAACGTACCCAAATCATAAAAAGAAGGTACGGTAATATCACATCCAGGATTAATAAAAGTGGCATTAATAGTCAACATAGTCTCGGCCAATTTTGCTGACTTAGCCATCCCACATGCAAACATTAGAAAAAATGTAATAGTCAGGAGCTTACTGAAGTTCATAACTCTGAACCCCTCCCCAGTCATTTACGGCATCTACACTGATTATTCCACTCACTTTTTTCCCCAGATTCACGTCACTGAACGGCTTAAGTTGCGCGACTTCTTTCATCACCTTATCGCTGAGGGCTATATCCTTACCGTCATGCTTTACGTTAACAACAGCCATGTAGTATGGCGTTGGGTTCTTCAACCAAGTCTCACTGCCACGCTGTTCCAGTTTCAGCAGTTTTTCCGCATTCTTACGACCATCCTTAACGGATGCTGGGCGGTAAATCAGTTTCACGCGAGTGTTCATGGCAATGGCCAATACGCTGCCTTCGCCATCCTTCACTTTCGGTTTTGGTGGCACTTCCTGGACGTTAAGCCAGAACAGGGACTCACGGTCCTTTGGCAGAGCTGTGTCCATATTCATGATGCGTATAATCTGTTTCTGTTTGGGAGACACCTTAAAGAATGGCGGTTGCGGCACCATATAAACCCCATCGCTTTGGTTGGTGTTGTCAATCCAGACCTGGCCACCGTAGGTTTTCTCCGTATTGTTCGTCACTTCAAAGGAGATATTCTTTTTCCCCTCTTCATAAATGAAACGGGTCCCGTTCAACACAAACGCGCCCATGGACTGACGGCAGAAAAACAGAGAAAGGAGGACAGCCAGTGCTGCCTTACCCAAATTACTCACAACGAACCTCCTGAACTTTATTCGTGTTGGCCTTCAGTCCTGCCATGGAGAAACGACACTGTTTTCCGTCTCCCGTATCCACGCTGACAGATGTCGGCTCAGCCAGCATGTTCATCAGCAGAACACCATTGTTTGAAATAAATCCGGCATTCAGCCCCTGTTCTGTTTTTGCATCACCGCCAGTTAGGTAGTTACCTTGTGCATCTTTTACGCGCAGGATGTAGCGCAGCACATTCTCGAAGCCGAATTTGCGGTAAACCATCGCTCCTTCTGTCGGAACAACTTTGTAGGATGTGGTTTCGAATTCCATGTTGTCCGGCACGTTATCCATGTTGATATTGATACTGTTCTCTGAGTATTCAGATAACCACACTACTGTATTACCTCTGCTGTTCGTCGGCATGGAGCTATTAACAGAAACCCCTTTAACACCCGGAATGCTAATAATTCCCACAGTGCCAGACGATTCTTTGGTAAAGAGCGGGCCTGTTTCTGCTGTACCCAGCACCGAACCCGAAATACTGCCTGAGAAGCTGGTCTGACTGTTTCCATGCTTACTGTAGGAACGTGACACCCCCATGTTGGTCTGAATAGCATCAAAGGCATAACTGGCCGATGCTGATGCACCACGGTTTCCTTTCGAACCAGCATTTGCACTCAGACTGTAATTAAAGCGGTCAGTCGGCATGGCAGAAACACTGCTGTTGAAAGTCGTACCACTGGTACGGGTATAGCCCACACTGTTACTGCTGTAATTGCGGGTTCCTTTCAGATCAAATGGCACACTCAGATTCAGTGAAACTGAGTAATCCGCCTTATCCGACCAGACATACCTCGAATGTGTTCCGTTCAGAAAAACGGAGACACCGTCAAAGGAGGTACTCAACGAGAGTGTACCGCCGGTGTCATGCCCCTCACGTATCCAGTAATCTTGGCGCCAGTATGAGCCGCTCAGATATGTGTCGTCAAAACGGTGCGACAGACGTGCCTCATAGCGGGATTTCTGATTACCACCACGCCTGCGCCAGCTATCCACAGGGTTAAAGTCAACAAACTCCACATACCCTTTACTCTGATAACGGTATGTCAGTAACTGTAGATCAGTTCTGGCAGAGAAACTCTTGGCATATTTGGCACTGAAACTTTCTCCAGTTTTCACTTCGCCATCGTCATAGCTGGCCTTTGACACATTAGCACTGAGCGATAATGCCCCCAATCCGCCCAACATCTGGGTAACCCCCAAGCCACCAGCCTGATAGTCAACGTTCAGAATGAATGCCGAATTCAGCGTTGTCGTAGAGAAGCCGTAGTCCAGACTACCCAGCCAGAACAGACCACTGTCTGAATGAAACGCCTTGTCCAACTCGTTGCTGTTATTCTTCTTACCCACTGCCAAGTTGTACTGGAAATCACCAGGACGCAGCAGTGTCGGCAGTGTGGTGACCGGATAGATCTGCTCGATCTTGTTACCGCTTTCATCCTCAACTGTCACCACCAGATCTCCATTCCCCATTGGACGCAGGTCATCCAGACGATAAGGTCCCGCCGGTACCATTCTTGAATAGACTGTATATCCGTTCTGTTTCACAGTTATACGTGAAGGGGTGGAGGCGATACCAGAGATATCCGGCGCATATCCCCTTGATTCCCACGGACGCATATTGCTGTTGGAGCGTAATGCTGCACCATAAAAATTAAAATCAGAAAACAGTTCAGTGCGTGTCTGAGATTTACCCAGTAATAAATCGCCCTGCACCTGACTGATGGCTGTTGAAAGCGTTAGGTCACTAGAAGTAAGCTCTGTTTTGTTATCAGAGCGCGAAATGTTCATGTTACTGGATAACACCCAGCGGCCCAAGTTAATGGCAGCATCTAGGTTGCCGAACGCATTAAAATCGTTATGAACAGTCTTATTAAAGTTACCGTAATATTTCAGGCGTCCACCATTTACACCATAATCCCAACGAGCAGGGTCTGTTTTACTCAGTAAATACGCTTGGGGAATTTTAAACTTTAATGTCTGTGCACCGTAATCAAAATCCACTTTAGTGTGGGGATTACGAGTCAGGACATAGCACTGTTTTTCCTTGTCAAATACGCCATCATAAGCGTTTTTTTTCATCATCACCCCGGCATTATCCAGCCATTCGGGGGTGAGACATAGACTATCATTTGTTTCATCTTCTTCTGTAATGACAAGATTCGCACGCTTGGTTCGTTCATTGTTTACGAGTACATCGACAACGTATTGACCTGCGGGCAGAGTTGTATCTGTCTTCAGAATGGAAGGGATTACACTGGTCCCCTGGATAAAATCTAGATTCAACTCTGTTGAAACACTAAAATGAGAATACATGCTCAGTGCCAACAGAGATAATTTAAAAAGGCGACGCTGCTTCATCTCTGAATATATCCTAGTGCTCAGCAGGGAACATATTCTCCGAAAAAGTAAAAAATTAGAGAAGTTATCCGGGAGTTACCTCCCGGATATGTTCAACTATTACTCATACACAACGGTGTAGGAAGCAGCAGTTTCAAAAGAGCCCGGAGTATTGTCAGCATGAAGCGTAGCTGTATATTCAAAGCCCATCACTGCCTGAGTAACGGTAAAATCAACGCTGTTGTTCAGTGCAGTAATAGCATCAATACGAGAAGGATTGTTAGTTACACCAGATTTGGCTTTCAATTCTACATAAGAACCAGTTGCGGTGCCTGACTGGTTGCCAATGCCGGTATCGCCAAGAGCTGGAGAATACCACTCAAACGTTGCTTTATTGGAACCATTAATACAGCTCGGATCTTTGAGAGAAATTTTAAAGTCTTTATTTTTAGTCTCGTTTACATTCACAACGCCAAACTGAACTTGATTATTTACAGCGCCATCGGCAGAAACAATAACGTCACAAGTTGTTGCAGCTACAGCACCAACAAACTGTACCTCCCCCTGAGAAGCTTGCTTGACACCAGCCATTGCTGAACCCGTAGCCATGATCATTGCCATTGCAGAAGCAATCATTAATTTTTTCATTATAATCTCCTTATATTACTTGCAAAAAATGATGCAGTTTCCTGCATCGTGTGAAAATATATTTGTCATTTGATATAATAATAAAGTCGATAGATTCTCATTGAGTTTTACTAATGCAGCAATGCAACAGTAAAGGTAACGGCTTTTAATCTATCTGATATTGTTATGCTAGTGGGATATACATTGTGCAATTGATAAAATTTGTTGCATCGCCAGGGGAGTAATGAAAATCAATATAATATTTTTTATTCTTGATAATGGATTTTTCTTCTCTTGCTACAGCAATGAAGAAAGAAAAAGTAAATAAGTGATATTCTTGCCACCCCCCATGAAAACCGCAATGATAATACTCCCCCCCCGGCATCACAGCCACAGCTTCTTGAGTTTTGTTGAGAACTTCTCCTGCCTTTATTAATGTGTTTACAATTCCTTTTCTGCTTTTATCTAAATCTATTGAGTTAAACTCGCTGATGCAAACCAAAATATCATGTTTTTTTCATTCAATAAATTCTTGATTAGATATTGAAGACTTTTTTTATCCTGTGTTTTATTTCTATATAAAAAAGACTCATTTATTTTATATGACACTCCATGGAAAAATATGGATGATATTGTTGACCTGGTGGCATTTTTTATATCAAACTCATAAAGAAAGGAATGTTGCAGAGTAGTAACATCCCATGCTTCACTATTGCGATATTCTGTTGGTGATTTATTGCTAAATCTTTTGAAAGTCCTGGCAAAGTTTTGGCTGCTGCTATAGTGAAGTAATGTGGCGATTTCAGTTATAGTTAGATGAGTTAGCTTTAATAATACAGAAGCTCTACTCATTCTTCTTTTAAATAAATATTCGCCAATATTTACGCCATACTTATTTAAAAACCATACTTCCACTGTTTTTCTGCTATATCCAATATCTTCAATCAGATCATTGATATTTTTTCCGGTATCTAGATTATCTTCCACCCACTGTACAATGTAATCGCAAACATTATCTAACATGATATTCCCCAGTTGCCTGTACTTTATACGATGACAGCCTATATGATGGTTCATTTTTCGTAAATGTCATTAATGATGATAGATTGTATTCAGCATGGCAACATAGGCGGTGACAGGCATTCTGCATGCTTTAGCTGAATAACGTGCGTACACAATATCAAGTCTGGCTAAATATCAGCATGTTACAGCTCCCGGAATGCAGCATACCATCACATCGCTGTATGAAATTCTGAATCAGCTAGCAGGTTCACTCTGATCATAGTAATACCACAACGCGGCACTGTTTATTCATCATTCGCTGTCATCCGGTACTGCGGGCACAGCCTCCGGATGGAGGTGATGCTGTCATGCACGCTGATAACAGAAGTGGCAATCCGCATACCGGATTTTCCCAGCCTCAGTATATCCGCCGTCAGATGCTGGCTGCTGGATCAAAACATGCCATCCAGTGCGATGAGCATTCATCCGGCTTCCAGAGCGCGCTTCAGCAGGTTGTGTCCCGTCCTGCCGAATAATGCCCAATGCCCCCTTATCCGATGCTGTATTTCTACGCCAAATACCCGAAGCACGATCCAAATGCGTTAGCAGCGTACGTCCGGATCTGCACTGTGGTAGCCAACAACTTCTATCCCTGTCCAACCAAATATCGAACAGAGATAGTTAAAAAGTGAGCTGAATCTACTCCCCTCCACACTGAGTCGGTGGAGGAGTATTCGTGATTAAGGGGCGAAGATTATAGACCGTGTTAATTCTCAACCATCAATCGGGCAAGCTTAGTAAAAATTGAACTTTTACTGCTTTCGCCGCTCCTGAGCATATCCAGGGTGAAGCTATTGAGATAAGCGCCAGTTAACGGGTGGTTAAATACATCTACGGCTTTGCCCTGAGCATCCCATATCAGAAGATTCTCCACCAGGTTAGGGTGTGCAATAGTAGGATTTGTAGGCTGAGCATCGCTTACCAGAACAAACACGCCATTCTCATGCGGTTGTAGGTAAATATGATGATGCTTCATTTTTTGAGTTTTAGCCAACGAATCGTATTTCGAGCGAGCCGGTGATATCAGATAGGGCAGTACGTTTTGTTCTGGTTTTGCTGAGCGGGTGATAGTATACCCACTAAATTTATCACCTTGACGCTCCGCCAGCGCTTTTTCTTGTTCCTGATAAACATATGAATCGACGATATTAAATTGCGCCGGACCAATCAGACGCGGCACGCGGGAGCTGTTATAGGTGGTAGACTGGCCCCCTGAATCTCCAGACAACCAATATCACTTAAATAAGTGATAGTC
>ERZ791937.379-NODE-379-length-10093-cov-2.290496_pt1 | contig 10093 bp, 8 predicted proteins | sample MGYA00510124_ERZ791937 | MGnify/ENA primary metagenome ERZ791937 (study PRJEB30046, sample SAMN00993239) | human gut metagenome | study: EMG produced TPA metagenomics assembly of the A metagenome-wide association study of gut microbiota in type 2...
AAAAAAGATGCCTATCCAGATTCTTTATCTGGTGGTCAAAAACAACGTGTCGCAATTGCACGTGCGTTAGCGATGAATCCTGATATTATGCTTTTCGATGAGCCAACATCAGCCCTTGATCCAGAAATGGTTGGCGATGTTCTTGGTGTAATGAAAGATTTAGCAAAACAAGGAATGACAATGGTCATCGTTACTCACGAAATGGGCTTTGCAAAAGAAGTGGCTAATCGAGTAATGTTCATTGATGGCGGTAACTTCCTAGAAGATGGTTCGCCAGAGCAAGTCTTTGAAAATCCTCAAAACCCTCGAACAAAAGATTTCTTAGATAAAGTATTAAATATTTAAACAAAAGCACTTGGCGCGCGCTAGCGCCCAAGTGCTTTATTTTATGGTTAAATTGTTTCCGTGACAGAGACAGATTGAACGTGCCCTTTTTCTTTCAAGAGATGGTGCAAGTTGGAATGCCAGAAATCTTCTTTGCCTACATAAGAAATCTTTGCTGTCACTGCCTCTTGTTCGGATTCCAAAGTCAATTCTACTAAGCGCTCCCCTTTTTCTAAAGAATCTTGAAGTTGTTCATGCAGTCGGCTTTCTTTAATCATAGGTTCCTTCATTTTTACGATAAGCTGCAATCGTTTTAAAGGAGTTTTTCGTTTAAAATGGGCCAGAGCTAATACTAGCAAAGTCGCCACGAGATTGATAAACGCAATGGTTAAAAAGCCCATCCCAATGACTAAACCAATAATAGTAACATTCCACATCATTACTGCTGTCGTTAACCCAGAGACTTTCCTTTCTCTAAAAACGATAATCCCCGCACCGAGAAAGCCTACACCACTAATCACTTGGGCGCCATATCGTGTAATATCCATAGAAATAATGGACGCCAAGGCGCTATTTTGTTTCACCACATCGACTAAAATATCCACCGATTGAATCTGTAAAATGGAAATCGTACAAGAGGCCAAACATAAAATGGCATTACTACTGATACCGAAGCCTTTTCTTTTAATACTTCTTTCTAACCCAATCAAAGCTCCAAAAACCACGGCTAGAGCCATCCGAATGACAACGTCGGTGAGAGAAAGTTCAATCATTTTTAAAGAATTCATCGCTTTCTCTCCTTTCTTGCAAATGACTATTTGACTTATTTTGTATTAACTAATAAACGCAAGCCATTAAAAATGACCACTAAGGTACTTCCTTCATGAATAAGTACGCTAAATGCGATATTCGCAATACCTAAAAAGTTCAAGATAATTAACGTTGCTACCACTAACATTGAAAAAATAATATTTTGCTGCACAATTTTATTCAAGCGTTTTGAGACACGGTGAGCATAGCCTAATTTAGAAAGATCATTTTTCATCACTACCACGTCTGCAACATCGATAGCAATGTCTGTACCATCCCCCATCGCCACTCCGATATCAGCATTCACTAAAGCCGGTGCATCATTAATGCCATCACCAACCATCCCTGTCATTCCTACTTCGCGTTTTAATTGATCAACAATCGCTGATTTTTCCTCAGGTAAAACATTAGCATAAACTTGGTCCACGCCTACTAAGCGACCAACTGCTTCACCCGTAAGTTTTGCATCTCCTGTAATCATTGTTGTTTCAATATTTTGTGACTTGAAATAGTGAATGGCGTTCATTGCTTCTTCATTAGGAACATCCATCAATGCCACTAAACCAATCACTTGTTCATTTTCGGCAAAGTACACTACCGTTTTGCCTTCACTCGCTAATTTCGTTGTTTGTTTCTCAATGATTGTTGGCACTTGTTCAAAACTAGATGGTTTACCAATTCTAAAAGTTGTGTCTGCAATGGTCGTTACTAAACCCACCCCAACAATATTTTCTACTTCTAAATTTAAAGCCGTTGTTTCTACTTCAAAGCGATTAACAATCGCCGTCGCCAATGGATGATTGGATTTTTTCTCCATATTTGTTAAAACAGCTACTAATTCGTCTTGGCGATCTTCTAAGCCATCAACAAAAAGATAATCTGTTACCTCAGGTTTGCCTTTTGTTAGCGTGCCTGTTTTATCAAAAGCGAGTGCTTTCACTTCAGCTAAATTTGATAAGAATGAGCCACCTTTAAACAAAACGCCTTGTTTCGCTAAATTGGAAATTCCTGATAAAGTTGCCGGAACGGCACTCGCTGCTAATGCACAAGGGGAGGCAGCAATTAAGAAAACCAAGCCTCTGTAAAAACTTTCAGCCCAAGTCAATTGGAAAAGTAATGCGCCACCTAAAACAATTAGTGGAAAAACTGCTAAAACTAGTGTGACATATTTTGGTTCAAATCGTTTAATTTTGCTTGCAATTTCTGATTGATTTTCTTGTGATTGGTTCACGAGCTGTACGATTTTTGCAAAAACTGTTTCTGAACTATCTTTCGTTACTTCAACAACAATTGTGCCTGAACCGTTCATAGTACTACCAAAAACTGGGTCCCCACTATTTTTTTCTTTGGGAATACTTTCCCCATTAATAGATGATTCATCCACAGCGGTACTTCCTTCAATCACGACGCCATCTGTCGGAATTTGCGCACCATTGAGGACTTGCACGCGGTCGCCAATCTTCAATTGTTCAACTGACACAGTTTGAATTGAGCCGTCATCTGTTATCAGGCGAGCTTCTGTTGGATTTAAATTTAATAGTTTTGTAATTTCACGTTGGCTTTTGCCTTGAGCATAATCTTCAAGGAAATGCGCCGCCGCAAAAATCAAAATCAACAATGCTGATTCTTCAAAACTTCCCATTAATGCTGAACCAACTGCAGCTAAGGTCATTAACAAATGAATATTAGGCGAAAATTTTCGATTGTTTTTCGTATCCCGATACGTATCTCCAAAGCCTTCCCCAATAATATGATAACCAGCTAAAATAGCAGCTAACGAGAAAAGAATATTTTTCACTAAGAGCATGTTCCCTAAAAATAAACCGATAAAGAAAAGAGCCAATCCCGTAAAAAAGAGAATAACTGGAACATTTTTACCTTTTTCTTCATGTGTGTGTGCACCTGTTTGTTTTGACATTGTTATGCGCCTCCTCATTAATGTTTTTCTATTCATATGAATGTATATTCATATTATAAAACACTTGGGTGGTTTTGTAAAGACTTAAACACAAAGACAAGCGATGATTCTATTCGATAGGATCACCGCTTGTCTTTGTCGATTCTTTTTGTTGTTGATATTTTTCTTCTTGAATAGTCAATAATGATTGCGTTAAATTGACCCAATCAATCGAACGAGGTGGATCCAGCCAAACCATAACTTTACTCTTTTCTTCTTGATACAAGTTATTTAAATTGGTAATCACCACATCTGGTAAGGTATCTGATAACGGGTCAATAATTTCTACATTTAAATTCACATAGACGGATAAATTTTTTTTGATGAATTGGTTATACTCTTTTCCATAAGAAAAATCAATTAGGACCTTGGCTGGCTCTGCAATTAAATGAACCGGAACATGATTAATTAGCAACAATAGATAGTTAAAAAACAAACAGTGATTGGCTTTCGCAATTTTTTTATGTTTTGCTGTTAACCAACGAATATATTCAATTAAATAAAAATAAAATTCCGGATATGTTTGCTTAAAAAACTGTAAATCCATTTCAAAATCGTCAAACATATTAATCGGAAAGTAAATAACATTGAAATGAATAATTGCTAACCCTTCTTCTAGAGTATTCCTTGTTGACTCCTCTAAACAATTAAATGCTTTTTCAAAACTTCCAATGAAAACACGAGTTAGGCTTTCAATCGTAGGATCTTCGTGAATGACATATTTTTTCTCTAGTTTGCCATGCAAATACAAGAAAAAAACAATCGTATACGTTAATGATTTTGAAGCCAATGCCCATGCCACTTGCGATTTTTTTATTAGTTCCTCTGAAAATGTATTCAGTGCACGCGTATCGATCCCTTCCACCGCACGTCCTTCGTTGTTAATCATAATAGCTAAATAATGGAAAAAATTGCGTCGCTCATAGGTGGTGAAAGTATAGTTTAACTCAACAGACTGTAATACACGTTTCGCTTCATTATAGACTTTTACCGAATATAGTTCGGAAATTGGTTGATTGGAAAGCGTGAACAATTTATACAAAAAAAATGAAATTGCTTTTTGATTGCCGACAATTTCCCGTTTACTAAAATAGATCTGATACTCCTTTAAGGCTTTTTTTAGCCGCTGTAAGGTACTATACGCCACAGAGGTGCTGACATGATTACATTCAGCAAACTTTGTCAAACTATAATTTCCTCTAAAGTAAGACAACACTAATTTAAAAGAGAGCGATTCTGTTAAGTATTTCGTGAGCAAAAGTTTACTTGAATAGTTTCCATCAATTTCAAGTGTAACATCTACATCAGAAACGACTAAAGTTAAGCTGTCGCTTAACTTTAGATTGTCAATATCTGCTTTTAATTTTTCTAATGTTTTTTTGACTAAAAAATACGACATTGATAATTCTTCGCGAAGTGCAATAAAAGTACCTGATAGCGTGGGACTTTCTTCTAAATGCCTTAGCAAGGAATAACTTCGTTGATCTTCTTTATTTAAAAAAATTTCATAATTCATCATTTATCAGTTCTTTCTCCCATAAATAGCCGTTCCTACTAATTCCCGTATGAAATTCAAGTAAAAAGTGTTTTGCCCCTCCGTTCCAGCACCGCCTGTGCTATTTGGTACAATGGTGATATGGCTAGCATCAAATAATTCATCCGTGAAAAATACTTGATGCTGACTTTTCTTGGAAGAAGGCCTTTCTTCATTTGTTTTTGGATTATTGGTTGTCACTTCTTTTTTACTAACGTCTTCGCTACTTTCTTCCGCTTGCGTTTCGCTAGTAATAGTACTTTCATTTGTTTCTTCCATTTTTTCTGGTGTGCCAGTATTCTCAATCGGATAAATTTCTTCTGTTGGATTGGTCGGATTATAAATTGGATTCCGTTCTTCTGCTGCTTGCACATTGGTTACTTGAAAAAACGAGAGTAACAATGTACTCCATAATAGTAAATGTTTGTATTTATCCATTTTTCTCACATATATTGCCAAATACTTTAGCTACATAACAAAACAAAAAATATAACTAGTAAAGTGGTATCAGACGATATTTAACAATACTCCTTCTTATTATTTCTTTTTTTGAGTTAGGTTTGTTGAATAAACTGCATGTTTGATAAGTAAAAACAAACAAAAACGTTGCCGATGATCAAATCAAAAATTAACTACTCTTTATATTTCTCTTTCGTTTTTTTCCTGTTTCTTTTTTCGCCAAATAAACCAGGCAATGATTAAAATCACTATCAATAATAGTAGTAAGCCAATCATCAAATATAAATTCGAATGATTTTCATTTAATTCTTTGGCAACTTCACCATTAATTGTAAAGTCTTTTTCAAATTGCCATTGATTTCTAAAAGATATCGATTCATTGTTTATTGATTTTTTAAATGAGCCTGCAGCATCTTTATTCCCAACAACGGTCATAGACAAATGATAATCTCCTGGCTTAAGTGGTTGCCCTTTTAGCGCAATGGGAACGGAAAAATTGGTATTTGGTACAATTTGCATGTTTGCTTTTTCCTCTTTATATAAAACTTCTTCATGTCCCTTTTTGGTAATCTCTGCCGAAAAGGCAACTTGGTTAATATATGTTTTTTGATCATTTTGTAGATTGACTAAAATCACATTTCTAGCATTAATCTGTCCTGGTGAGACTTTTTTCAAAAGTAAATTCGGCTCAACCTTTTTTTTGTTTTGTTGCATCAATAATGCAACGACATACGAATATTCATTTTTAATGGATACCCCCTAACTCTTATCGTCTTGGCGTTTGCCTTCATCCGACGTTTCTTCTTTAAAAGTGATACCACTAGCTAACACTCCATCAAAGGGTGTATTAGGCATTTTGACGTTAATAGAAACCGTTTGTTCACTTTTCGGTTTTAAACGAACTGAGCTAGGGTATTGAACGTAGTCTTTTATATCAAACGCTAAACTTTGATCTTTTTTCCCCTTATTTTCACCATACTCCACGATTACATTTGAATTGGTAATGGCACTATTGATGGAAATACCTACCTTTACTTCTTTATCTGTATCATTGCGCAAGTTCACTTTCAACTCAGTTTCTTCATTTGGTGCTAGTAATAAATCAAAGGAAGTTTTTTCTTTATCTACTTGTTTTTCTGATGGAATAGGCGTAACCGCAAAATTAAATTCACTGGCAAAACCATTGCTAGGTACTAACGCTAAAAGAATTAGTAGTATCGGAAAAAAAAGAAATCGTTGTTTTTTTCTGTTCAAATTATTTACTCCTTTTCTATATGTAGTGAATAGCAGGTAACTATGTTCCCCGCTATTCTTCTTTTTAAAACTCGTTTAATTTCCTGGAGCGTCTGTCAACGTCCATGTTAATTTTGTGGCGTATTTTTCAGCGTATTTGGTTGTAGAACCTGGAACAGTTAACTCAATACTTTTAGCAGCTGTAGTTGCATCGGTTCCCCAATCAAATAAATAAGTTCCTGCACCGTTTCCTTTCGCTGCACTCATTACATCTGATTGACTACCATCTGAATTTAGCGTGATTGTGGCTGGGCCTGTTGGTTTGCCTGAATCTGAAGCAGTCACTACATTTCCGTTTTTAAACGTGATAGCTGCCCCAGTCAATTCTTTACCAGAAGTTGATTTAAATTGTCCTTCTTGTTTCACTTTTAATGACCAGCCAGCTTCGGTTCCACGGTTATCTGTTACTTGGACATAGTTAGGCCCTTCTTTGACTTCATCGGTTGCGCCTACTGTCTTGTATTTTTGGGTAGCAGCAAAATAAGTCTGATCCTTCGACGTGATTTTTTGAACACCGAAGTCTAGACTTGACGCATAATCAATTGACAACGGACCGTTTGTTCCTGGATTAGGACCTTCAGGATCTGTTGGGTCAATAGGATCAACTGGATTAGTTGGATCCGTTGGGTCAACCGGATTAGTTGGATCTTCACTTGGTGTAAATTCTACGATACCATTAGATGTATAACTACCGCCATCTTCTGCAAAGGCTTGAGAAGTCATGCCTAAGCTCCCTAAAATAAATGTGGATAAACATACTGTTGTTACTTTTTTCATTTTCTTTTCTCCATTCTTTTCTTTAATTTCCTGGTACGTCTTCTAACGCCCAAGATAAACGAGCTTTAAATGTTCCAACTCTTTGATAAGCTACAGGAACATTGATTTGAATTCCTTGTTGTTTTGATTCATCAAGTAATGCTGTTAAATCTGTTTCACCTTTCTGATTACTTTCTAAAAGCGTAATTGCCTCATTTGTAATCTGAGAGCTTCCAGCAGTTGAAACGAAAGAAAAAACATCTGGCATTACAATTGAATCATTTGTTAACGGTTGCGTTTGCTTTAGTTGCAAGCGCCAATTATTTGCGTTACGTTCATCCACGACTTTGAGTCCTTCGGTGGGATGCCCAAGTTTAATTAGTGGTTGATTACGTATCTTTTCCGTACCAAAAGTAATCTGTTTTGGTGCCTCTTTAAAATATAGTTCCCCTAAACGATAGTAAAAATAAATATCTTTTGTTTCCTCTGTCATTGTTCCTTCCGCATTGCCTGAGTCTTTTGTAAAAACATAGCCAGAAATATCTAGGGGTTTTTCTTGATAGGGTGCACCAATTTTCCCTGTTACACTTTTAGGTGGAGCAATATCTTTACCTTCCGCGTCTTTATAAAAAACGGTTACTGTTTTTTCTGTTGGTTTAGGAATAGTAATCGTTACATTATTTGACTTTTGCAGTAAAGTTCCTTCTTCATAATAGTCAAAGTTCATAGTTAAAACTTTTTCGGGCGTATTATCTTGAAGGGTTGTTTTTAATTCAATCATCATGTCCTTCTTTAAAACTAGGTAGTCATTTAAAGCAATTGTTAAGTGATTCCCTGTTTGTGTCAGATCTTTGGCTGCTACCTTTTTACCATCAATCGTTAATGAATTTTCTTCATATGCTAATTCATCAGGTAAGTCAATGCTTACTTGCGGTTGACGATCTTCGATAAAGTCATTGTCAATATTCAACGTATTCCGTAGTCTCACCTGATCATTTTTCACTGCTTCAACAGCTGAGCTAAACTCCTGACCATTCACGCTAAGGGCTGCTTGTGACGTAACGTTGGTAGGAATTTGTGTCATTGCTAAAGCATTCTCTTGGTATTTGCCACCTGTAGAGGATGTAAAGCCCCAATAAACCGTTGTTGCGCCAAATTGTGCATTTAAATCTGAAACTACATACGTATTCGTGCCCACACCTTCTAAATCATATGTTAATGCTTTGGTTGCGGCATTCCAATGAACAGTCAACATGCGCCAGGTTCCATTAGATAGATAGGTTGGCGCAACGGTGACGCCTGAATGCTCCCCTGTATAGCTGTTGTTATTAGCTTTCGGAGTGACAAAAGCTAAATGCCCATTTCCCTTATCTTGTGAAATTTCTCGGTCCATTCGGTTGGAACTACCAGTATTTTTATAGGTATCAAACTCAATCGATAAGGCATTTCTAACATAAGGTTGACCCGCTTTCGTGGAGTATGCACCGATTCCCATCCCAGGTGAACCAATGACTTCTTGAGGCGTTGTGGACATTCTAGGATCATTCGTTAAGGTAAAGGTCATACCATCACCAGCATTTGCATACTCGTTTCCTAAATACAAATAACTTTTAAAGGTAAAATCCGACAATAAACTGATTGGTTTTTTTGACCAAATAGCTCCTTTTTGTGATTTAACAGCTGGGTTTAGTTGTAATAACTTCCCACCTTCTAAAATACTTGTTGCATTTCCAATTGGCTCTTGAAATACCTTGTCGATTGGAATGATATTAGGATCATCAGGCAATGAAGTAGCGTATGGCGCAGCCAACATGCGCGGCTGTGGTTCAACTATCGCCGATTCCGTTGCACTGTTATCGTCATCCTTTTGTTGTTCGCTAGGTTCTAAAGTAGCCGTTGATTGGTCTGTTTCTGCTGGATGATTATCGGTTGTTGTTGTCGTTTCTAGGGAAGGTTCTTGCTCTAATGTTTCCGAGTGAGAAGGAGCGCTAGTTGCCTGATCATTGGCCGATTCCTCCACTATTTCCCGATTGACTTCGTTGATATTTGTCGAAGGATTACTAATCGCTTCGCTAGTAATAGGCGCAAGGAGTAGTAAGAATAAACTACTTGCCAAAAAGACTAGGCTTTGTTTGTTTCGCATCTCTCTTCACCTCTACTTTTTAAATTCCTGGTACATCCGTCAACGTCCACAATAATTTTGTTTGATATTTCACGGCATCTTTAGGAGTTGACCCTGGTACTGATAGCGCGACATCTTTTGTAACATTAACATTGTGTACCGTATTGGTTTCATCGCGTTCTGCAACCACTTCTACTTTGCCCCAATAAGTAGCCCAAGTTCCTGCACCGGTTCCTTGCTTCGCAGCTGCCACTAGCGATGCGGTCCCTGGAACAAGGGCAATCTTATTTGTTGCCTCTGGTTTCACAACATTTTGCGCATTACTATTAACGGTCGGGTTAGCTAAAGAAATTTGCGCACCTGTCAACTGACTATTTAAAGTAGCCTTTGTTGCTTTAAATTGCTCCTTTTGAGTAACCGTTAAAGACCAACCGCTATTGGTTCCTCTATTATCAGAAATTTGCACAAAATTTGGTGTTTCTTTTTGATTTTCTTGATATTGCTGTGCTCTTGCAAAATATACTTGGTCTTTATTCGAAATACGATTTTTCCCAAAGTCAAAACTTGAAGCATAATCAATAGACAACGGTCCTTGGGTACCTGGATTAGGACCTTCTGGGTCTGTCGGATCAATTGGTTTGACTGGCTTTTCTGGATCGGGATTTTCTGGATCAACCGGCTCTGTCGGATCTACGTTCGGAATAAATTCTACTAAACCATTCGAACGATACTCTTTTGGCTCTTCTGCCTTCGCTTGTAAGGACCAACCAGCAACTGCAAATGTACTGCATAGAACGATTCCTGTGAATTGTTTTTTCATTGCTTTTCTCCTTTATTT
>ERZ791937.381-NODE-381-length-10056-cov-15.314169_pt1 | contig 10056 bp, 6 predicted proteins | sample MGYA00510124_ERZ791937 | MGnify/ENA primary metagenome ERZ791937 (study PRJEB30046, sample SAMN00993239) | human gut metagenome | study: EMG produced TPA metagenomics assembly of the A metagenome-wide association study of gut microbiota in type 2...
ATGGGCGGCGGCGACGTCCAGCTCGGCTGCCTGGGCCTTGGGGTGGTGCGCGCCGGGCAAACCGCGGTACTCGGCGGCACTTTCTGGCAGCAGGTGGTCAACCTGCCGCAGGTGCGTACCGATCCGCAGATGAATATTCGAGTTAATCCTCACGTGATTCCCGGCATGGCGCAGGCGGAATCGATCAGCTTCTTTACCGGCCTGACCATGCGCTGGTTTCGCGACGCCTTCTGCGCTGAAGAAAAACTGATTGCCGAGCGTCTCGGCGTCGATGCCTATTCGCTGCTGGAGGAGATGGCCAGCCGCGTGCCCGCCGGTTCCCACGGCGTGATGCCTATTTTTTCCGACGCCATGCACTTTAAGCAGTGGTACCACGCCGCACCGTCGTTTATTAACCTCTCCATCGATCCGGAGAAGTGCAACAAAGCGACCCTGTTCCGCGCGCTGGAGGAGAACGCGGCGATTGTCTCCGCCTGCAACCTGGCCCAGATTTCGCAGTTCTCCGGGGTGACATTCGACAGCCTGGTGTTTGCCGGCGGCGGCTCTAAAGGCGCGCTGTGGAGCCAGATCCTCAGCGACGTCACCGGCCTGCCGGTGCGGGTGCCGGTGGTCCGCGAAGCCACCGCGCTGGGCTGCGCCATCGCCGCCGGAACCGGCGCCGGGCTGTATGACGATATGGCCAGCACCGGAGAGCGGTTAGTGAGCTGGCACCGCGAGTTCACCCCAAATCCGCAGCATCGCGAGCTGTATCAGGAGATGATGAGCAAATGGCAGACGGTATACGCCGATCAGCTTGGCCTTGTCGATAGCGGACTGACAACGTCGATGTGGCAGGCGCCGGGTCTGGAGCGCCGCCAGCGCGTTGTGTCTTCCCCCTCACCCTAACTACCGGTGCCGCTCCGCCTTTCCCCCCTCTCCCTTTGGGAGAGGGCCGGGGTGTGGGGCAACGCTTCGCCGTTCTTTGAATCCCATCACAATCACCGCACTCCCCTTTTCCCTTTTTCTCCACGACGGCTAAATTAGTAACTCATCCGACCACATAACAATAATTTTACATTGGAAGCCATTATGAGCCGCTATCCGTCGCTTTTCGCCCCGCTTGAGCTGGGCTTCACCACCCTTAAAAACCGCGTGTTGATGGGCTCCATGCATACCGGTCTGGAAGAGCTGCCCGACGGCGCGCGGCGGTTAGCGGCCTTTTACGCCGAGCGTGCGCGTCACGGTGTGGCACTGATCGTCACCGGCGGCATCGCTCCCGCCCCGTCCGGGGTGACCATGGCTGGCGGCGCGGTGCTCAACGATGCCAGCCATCTGGCGCATCATCGCCAGATCACCGACGCGGTACATCAGGAAGGCGGCAAAATCGCTCTGCAGATCCTGCACACCGGCCGTTACAGCTACCAGCCCGCGCTGGTGGCCCCCTCGGCGCTACAGGCGCCGATCAACCGTTTTACCCCCCATGAACTGAGCCACGATGAGATCCTGACGCTGATCGATGATTTTGCCCACTGCGCCCAGCTGGCGCGCGAAGCGGGCTATGACGGCGTCGAGGTGATGGGCTCTGAGGGCTATCTGATTAACGAATTTCTCGCCGCGCGCACTAACCAGCGCGACGACCAATGGGGCGGCGATTATGCCAGGCGCATGCGTTTCGCCGTAGAGGTGGTGAAGGCGGTGCGCCAGCGCGCCGGCCACGATTTCATTATCATTTACCGTCTGTCGATGCTCGATCTGGTCAACGACGGCAGCACGCTGGCGGAAGTCACCGAACTGGCCAAAGCGATTGAAGCGGCGGGAGCGACCATCATCAACACCGGGATTGGCTGGCACGAAGCGCGCATTCCGACCATCGCCACGCCGGTACCGCGCGGAGCTTTCAGCTGGGTCACCCGCAAGCTGAAGGGCGCGGTGTCGATCCCGTTGATCACCACCAACCGCATTAACGATCCGCAGGTCGCGGAGGATATTCTCGCCCGCGGCGATGCCGATATGGTATCGATGGCACGCCCGTTCCTTGCCGACGCCGAATTTATATCAAAAGCGCAGGACGATCGCGCCGATCAGATCAACACCTGCATCGGCTGCAATCAGGCGTGTCTCGATCGGATCTTCGTCGGCAAAGTCACCTCCTGTCTGGTCAACCCGCGCGCGTGTCATGAAACCCTGATGCCGGTCCTGCCTGCCAACGCGCCTAAACGGCTGGCGGTGGTCGGCGCCGGGCCTGCCGGTCTGGCCTTCGCCGTAAACGCTGCCGCCCGCGGTCATCACGTCACGTTGTTTGATGCGCTCCCGGAGATCGGCGGTCAGTTTAATATCGCCAAACAGATCCCCGGCAAAGAGGAGTTTCACGAGACGCTGCGTTACTACCGCACCATGCTCGATCTTCATGGTGTCGATCTACGCCTGAACACCCGCGTCACGACAGACGATCTGCTGGCGTTCGATGAGACGATCCTCGCCACCGGTATCGCCCCGCGCCTGCCGGCGATCGACGGGATCGAACATCCCAAAGTGCTGAGCTACCTTGATGTCTTGCGCGATAAAGCGCCGGTTGGCGCGAAGGTGGCGATTATCGGCTGCGGCGGCATCGGCTTCGACACCGCGATGTTTTTAAGCCAGTCGGGCGCGGCCACCAGCCAGGATATCGGCGAGTTCTGCCGCGAATGGGGTATCGATACCAGCCTGCAAACGGCGGGAGGGCTGAGTGCTGAAGGCCCGCAACTGAGTAAAAGCCCGCGACAGATTGTGATGCTGCAGCGCAAAGCCAGCAAACCGGGCGAAGGGCTCGGCAAAACCACCGGCTGGATCCACCGCGCGACGCTGCTGGCGCGCGGGGTGAAAATGATCCCGGCGGTCAGCTATGAAAAGATCGATGATGAAGGGTTACATGTCACTATCGGCGGCGAGCGCCAACTGCTGGCGGTCGATCAGGTGGTGATCTGCGCCGGTCAGGAACCGCGCCGCGAGCTGGCGGATCCGCTGCGCGCGGCGGGGAAAACGGTGCATCTCATCGGCGGTTGCGACGTGGCGGCGGAGCTGGATGCGCGTCGGGCGATTGCCCAGGGCACTAAACTGGCGCTGGCGATTTAGCCCTGTCCCGGGGGCGGCGCGATGCGCCTTCCCCGGGCTACCACGATAATCCCGCACGCTAGCCCGGCTAAGGCGACAGCCGCGAGCCGGGGGAAACCGCGACAAGAATCAGCGCTGCTTACGCACCTTGGTTGCTTTCAGAATGACAAACTTATTGTTCGTCGCAATCGTCGTGCAATTACCAAACGCGCGCTTCAGCTTACGGAAGTAATCGAGGTGGCGGTTGCCGACGACGTACAGCTCGCCGCCGTATTTCAGGCTGCGGCGGGCATCGTTAAACATCTGCCAGGCGATATGGTCGGTAATGGCGTGCTGCTGATGGAACGGCGGATTACACAGGATCGCCGTAAAGCGGTCGGGCTCAATGCCGGAGAGCGAGTTGTTGACCATGAATTCACAGCGTGCGATATCGTCCGGCAGATTGCGCTCGACGTTCAACCGGCTGGAAGCCACCGCCATGTGCGACTCATCGGTGAACATCACGCTGGCGTTTGGATTTTGCGCCAGCGCCTGCAGGCCAATCACCCCATTGCCGCAGCCGAGATCGGCGATCTCGCCTTCTAAATCAGAGGGTAAGTGCTGCAGGAAGAAACGCGCGCCGATATCCAGCCCGCTGCGGGCAAAAACGTTGGCGTGGTTATGGATGGTCCACGGCGTGCCGTCCAGCTTCCAGCTGTAGGTTTGCGGCGCATCGGCAAGCTCAGGAGCGGTGAAAACGCAGTGGATCAAACGCGCTTTTTTCCACGCCAGCGAGGTGGTGGTGGTGCCGAGGATTTTTTCAAACAGCGCCAGCGTCGAGTTGTGCACATCACGGGCTTTCGCCGCGGCGATGATGCGGGTTTCCGGCGTGACTACCTCGCGCAGGGCGCGCAGCTGCTGTTCCAGCAGCGCCAGCTGTTTTGGCACCTTAATCAGCACCAGCGCCGGCGCGGCCGGTAGCGGGCTCAGGCTATCCTGAAAGCGCACGCTCTCTTCATCGATACCGTTCATCCGCAGGTTGTGGCGGGTCGCAAGCTCGGAAATAAAGGAGTCGTTGATGCTGACCGGGTTGCGATCCGCCAGCGCGCAGGCGAGCGCGCCGAAGCCGTCGTTGAAGATGAGCGTCAGGCCGTCGACGTCATTCACCTGTTGCAGCAGATATTCATCCGCCGCTTCCCATGCCTGAAGCGCTTCTTCTTCAGCGTTAGGTGGGAACCGCTCTAATGTGAATAACTCACCGTTTAACTCTGCCTGGCTCATCGCCTCTCCGCCTCCGGAATAGTAAAACCCGCGAGTTTATACGCAAATCCTGTCCAGTTGAAGAGAGATCGCTGATCATCGCCGCTCAGCGTAGATCGCCCTCGTCATCGGCTCGCAGCAGCGTTATCGACGCGCGAGCGCCGGGCATCAGCTGCTGCAGATAACCTACCAGCCGCTCTCCCGCCTCATGCAGGGCCGACAACGGCATCGCCGGCAGGCTTTCGAGAATAAACCACATCGTCTGCGCGCCGCTGTCCAGCCGGGTACGTACGCCCTGTCGCCAGTTCCAGCGTCGGCAGGTTACGCCTATATCATCCCGCCAGATGACTTCGCCCGGCTCCGGATATTCCACTACCGGCTCTGCCGATTTTAGCGTATCGAATGGCTCATCGCCGCGGGCAATGGCCAGCCGCGGTTCGCCACGGTAGGCGGCCAGATTTTCCCCACCGACCGGGACGGCATAGCGAATGCTGATCGCGTTGTAGATATCCACCACCGGATCGATGGCCGGCAGGCTCCCCTCTTTCAGCACCCGCTTGCGCAGCGCCTGCGCCGAACAGGGGGTACGTTTCGCCTTCGCGCCGAAGGCGCTGAACGCTTCATCCCATGCCGCCAGGTGCGCTTGCGCCCAGGGCACATCATCCAGCTGCACCGCCAGGCAGGCCTCGGCCAGCGCCTGTTCCGCGACGGCGGGATTGGCCACCGGCGCGCTCTCCACCACAATACTTAATGCCCGAAAGCCCGGCGCCAGGCGGCTGACCGCAGATTCGATTGACGGCGTTACGCTACGCATTCGATAATCCTGTAATGACCAATTTGTTTCATCATAGTGACCAATGAACGTAAAAGTCAATATAACGACCGATTCAGGATCTGATGTCGACCAGGTAAGTCGCGCCGTCGCCACGCGGCTGAAGGCCTACCGTAAAGCGAAAAAAATGTCGCTGGACGAGCTATCGCGCCGGGCCAGCATCAGCAAAGGTATGCTGGTCGAGATGGAAAAAGAGGCCGCCAATCCCAGCATTGCGATCCTCTGCAAACTCGCCGCCGCGCTGGGCGTATCGGTAGCGGATATTGTCAATGTGGCAAGCGAACCCGCGTTGCATATTATTCCCGCCGAGCAGATCCCCACCCTCTGGCAAGGCCCGCTGGGGGGCAGCGCCAGGCTCCTCGCCGGCACCGCCGGGCCGAATATGATTGAGCTGTGGCGCTGGGAGATGCAGCCCGGCGAAGCCTTTGCCTCGCCCGGCCACCCGGCAACAACCTTCGAGCTGCTGCACGTGGAAGCCGGCGCGCTGACGCTGACGCTTGGCGAGACCTGCCGCACGGTGGCGGTCGGAGAATCCGCGGTGGCCCGCACCGAAATAGAGCACGGTTACCGCAATGAGGGTACTGCGCCGCTGGTCTTTACCATGACCGTGGCTGAACTGCCCTCCTGACAGACATAATGATAAGACGATGACAAAACTCATTTATTTACAGGGCTATCCTGAATCGCTGCTGGCGCAGGTGACCACGTTAATCGAGCAAGGCCGCCTCGGCGAGGTGCTGCAAAAGCGCTATCCGCAAGGGCACGACGTTAACAGCGATAAAGCGCTGTATCAGTACACCCAGGACTTGAAAAACCGCTTTCTGCGCGGCGCGGCGCCGATCAACAAAGTGATGTATGACAGTAAGATCCACGTGCTGAACAATGCGCTCGGCCTGCATACCGCCATTTCCCGCGTGCAGGGCGGTAAGCTGAAAGCTAAAGCGGAAATTCGCGTGGCGACGGTATTTCGCGACGCGCCGGAAGCCTTTCTGCGGATGATCGTGGTTCATGAACTGGCGCATCTGAAAGAGAAGGATCACAACAAGGCTTTTTATCAGCTGTGCTGCCATATGGAGCCGCAGTACCACCAGCTGGAGTTCGACACCCGCCTGTGGCTGACGCACCTTTCGTTAAATCGTTCTGCGTAGTGACGCACTGGTTTTGTCATGACGGCATGATAGAGTGGCGGCAGGTTCCCTTTAACGGAGTTCGTCAACGTTTATGATACGTTTCGCAGTTGTTGGCACAAACTGGATCACCAAGCAGTTTGTCGATGCCGCCCATGAAACCGGCAAATATAAACTTACCGCCATCTACTCCCGCAGCCTCGAACAGGCGCAAGCCTTCGCCAAAGACTATCCGGTCGAGCATCTGTTTACCTCGCTCGATGAACTGGCACAGAGCCCTGACGTTGACGCGGTCTATATTGCCAGCCCGAACTCGCTGCACTTTCCGCAGACCCGGCTGTTCCTGAGCCATAAGAAGCACGTCATTTGCGAAAAGCCGCTGGCGTCGAACCTGCAGGAAGTCGAGGCGGCGATAGCGCTGGCGAAAGAAAATAACGTGGTGCTGTTTGAAGCCTTTAAAACCGCCAGTCTGCCTAACTTTCTCCTACTGAAAGAAACGCTCGCTAAAGTGGGCAAACTACGCAAAGCCTTTATCAACTACTGTCAGTACTCCTCGCGCTATCAGCGCTACCTTGACGGCGAAAACCCCAACACCTTTAACCCGGCGCTCTCTAACGGTTCGATTATGGATATCGGCTTCTATTGCCTGGCGTCCGCTGTGGCGCTGTGGGGCGAGCCGCAGGCCGTTCTTGCCACCGCCAGCCTGCTGGACAGCGGCGTAGACGCCCAGGGCACCGTGGTGCTGAGCTATGGCGACTTCGACGTGACGCTGCATCACTCCAAAGTTAGCGATTCCGCGATCCCCAGTGAAATTCAGGGCGAAGACGGCGCGTTAGTGATCGAAAAAATCTCCGAATGTCAGAAGCTGGCGTTTGTGCCGCGCGGCGGTAAAGCCCAGGACCTGACGCAGCCCCAGCACATTAATACCATGCTGTATGAGGCGGAGACCTTTGCGCGGCTGGTGGAGACACAGGATGTGGATCACCCGGGCCTGGCGGTGAGCCGGATCACCGCCAAACTGTCCAGCGAAATTCGTCGCCAGACCGGGGTGATCTTCCCGGCCGATACGCAGCCGCTGGCGTAAAAGAGTGTAAAGGCCCGACCGGCCGCCATTGACGAAAACCGCCCTGTGACATATTTTGTTACGTGCAAAGGGGAGTAACTTCCTTGCCGGTTGATCGTCATTACGATGCGTGCAATACCGCATCCGGTCGCCGGGCAATAACCAAAGCCCATCGCGATGTACTTTGGTTGTTGTAAGTGAGACCTTGCCGGAAGGCGAGGTCTATGCATAAAAGCGCAGCGGCTGCCGTCTTCCGACGTCAGCCGTTTTGTTTTTATGTAAGGAATATCAAATGAATACTGTCGGCACGCCGTTGCTATGGGGTGGATTCGCTGTCGTTGTCGCGATCATGTTGGCAATCGACCTGCTGCTTCAGGGACGACGCGGTTCGCATAGCATGACCATGAAGCAGGCCGCTGGCTGGTCAATCCTCTGGGTCACGCTTTCTCTGCTGTTCAACGCCGCCTTCTGGTGGTATCTGGTGCAAACCCAGGGCCGGGCCGTCGCCGATCCGCAGGCCTTAGCCTTCCTCACCGGTTATCTGATTGAAAAAGCGCTGGCGGTCGATAACGTCTTCGTCTGGTTGATGCTGTTCAGCTATTTCGCCGTACCGCCTGCTCTGCAGCGCCGGGTGTTGGTGTTTGGCGTACTGGGCGCGATCGTTCTGCGTACCATTATGATCTTCGCCGGCAGCTGGCTGATTTCGCAGTTCGACTGGCTGCTGTACGTCTTTGGCGCCTTCCTGCTGTTTACCGGCGTGAAGATGGCGCTGGCGAAAGAGGACGACTCCGGCATCGGCGATAAACCGCTGGTGCGCTGGATCCGCAGCCATCTGCGGATGACCGATAAAATCGAGAGCGAGCGCTTCTTCACCCGTAAAAACGGGGTGCTGTTCGCCACCCCGCTGCTGCTGGTGCTGATTCTGGTGGAACTGAGCGACGTGATTTTCGCCGTCGACAGTATCCCGGCAATCTTCGCGGTCACCACCGATCCGTTTATCGTGCTGACCTCGAACCTGTTCGCCATCCTCGGCCTGCGCGCCATGTACTTCCTGCTGGCGGGGGTCGCTGAGCGCTTCTCGATGCTCAAATACGGTCTGTCGGTGATTCTGGTGTTTATTGGCGTGAAGATGCTGATCGTCGACTTCTACCATATCCCGGTTGCCATCTCGCTGGGCGTGGTGGGCGGCATCCTGGCCGTCACGCTGCTGATTAACGCCTGGGTCAACAGGCAGCACGACAAGCAGCGCAAACTGCCAGAGTAATCTGCTACCGCGCCGTCGGCCCTCGCTGGCGGCGCGGTAATCAGCTATAGCAGACGTTCTCGTAACGAGAATACCTGCTCATGTCACAATTATGTTACTACGCAGTTAAAAAATAAGATCCATATTAAAATCACAGTATTTTACGCTTCCCGCCAGTCTTTCTTTCCGTATACTCGACTATGCAAACATCTACTTACATCCTGACATAAACGTAAAAAATAATACGTGGCTGGGATGGCTTGCTACATCACTGGAAGGAATGAATTATGACAACACGCACTCCCTCATCAGGGTGGCTCTCCCGCCTGGCGCAAGGCAGCCTGGTGAAACAAATTTTAATCGGCCTGGTGCTTGGCGTACTGTTGGCGCTGGTCTCTAAGCCTGCGGCTATCGCCGTCGGTCTGCTGGGGACCCTGTTCGTCGGCGCGTTAAAAGCGGTAGCGCCGGTGCTGGTATTGATGCTTGTCATGGCCTCGATCGCCAACCATCAGCACGGACAAAAAACCAGTATACGCCCCATTCTGTTTCTCTATCTGCTGGGCACCTTTAGCGCGGCGCTGACCGCGGTGTTGTTCAGCTTTCTCTTTCCCTCGACCCTGCACTTAACCACCGCCGCCGACAGCATCACGCCGCCGTCGGGGATTGTTGAGGTGCTGCGCGGCCTGCTGATGAGCATGGTGTCCAACCCGATCGACGCTCTGCTGAACGCCAACTATATCGGCATTCTGGTGTGGGCGGTGGGGCTTGGCTTCGCCCTGCGTCATGGTAACGACACCACCAAAAACCTGATCAACGACGTCTCCCACGCGGTGACCTTTATCGTTAAAGTGGTGATCCGCTTTGCGCCGCTGGGGATCTTCGGCCTGGTATCTTCCACCCTGGCGACCACCGGTTTCGAGACCCTGTGGGGCTATGCCCAACTGCTGCTGGTGCTGGTGGGCTGTATGCTGCTGGTAGCGCTGGTGATTAACCCGCTGCTGGTGTTCTGGAAGATCCGCCGCAACCCCTATCCGCTGGTGCTCACCTGCCTGCGCGAAAGCGGCGTTTACGCGTTCTTCACCCGCAGTTCCGCCGCCAACATTCCAGTGAATATGGCGCTGTGCGAGAAGCTGAATCTGGATCGCGACACCTATTCGGTCTCTATTCCACTGGGGGCGACCATCAATATGGCAGGCGCGGCAATCACCATCACCGTGCTGACGCTGGCGGCGGTGCATACGCTGAATATTCCGGTGGATCTGCCGACGGCGCTGCTGCTGAGCGTGGTCGCTTCGCTGTGCGCCTGCGGCGCCTCCGGCGTGGCGGGCGGTTCGCTGCTGCTGATCCCGCTGGCCTGTAATATGTTTGGTATTCCGAACGATGTGGCGATGCAGGTGGTTGCCGTCGGCTTTATCATCGGCGTGCTGCAGGATTCCTGCGAAACCGCGCTGAACTCCTCCACCGACGCCCTGTTTACCGCCGC
>ERZ791937.382-NODE-382-length-10037-cov-10.531056_pt1 | contig 10037 bp, 7 predicted proteins | sample MGYA00510124_ERZ791937 | MGnify/ENA primary metagenome ERZ791937 (study PRJEB30046, sample SAMN00993239) | human gut metagenome | study: EMG produced TPA metagenomics assembly of the A metagenome-wide association study of gut microbiota in type 2...
AGCGCCGCGCCGCAGCCGGCGCCGCTGCCGGTGACCACGTTGAACACCCCGTCAGGAACGCCCGCCTGGGTCGCCAGCTCCGCCACCCGCAGCAGGGTCAGCGGGGTGGTTTCCGAGGGTTTGATGACGATCGAACAGCCCGCCGCCAGGGCCGGCATGACCTTCCACATGCCGATCATCAGCGGGAAATTCCACGGGACGATGCCCGCCACCACCCCGACCGGCTCTTTTTTGGTCCACGCCTGGTAACGCGCCCCTTGCGGGAACGGGATCGAAACGTCCAGCGTCCGGCCGCTGATCTTGGTGGTCAGCCCCGCGGTGTAGCGCATCCAGTTCAGGGTGCAGCCGACCTCAAAGGCGCGGGAGATGGCAATGGATTTCCCCTGCTCGAGGGTTTCCAGTTGCGCCAGCTCCTCGCCGTGCTGCTCCACCAGATCGGCAAAACGCAGCAGGATGCGTTCACGGTCAGCCGGGGTGCGCCCGGCCCAGCGGCGATCGACAAAAGCGCGCCAGGCGGACATCACCGCCCGGTCAACATCCGCCGGGCTGGCGTCGGCGGTGGTGGCGATTGCCTGCCCGGTGGCCGGATCCCAGACGGTTAACCGGTTTTCGCTCTGCGCGGCGCAGGGGGCGCCGTCGATATACAGGCCATGCTGACGGTCTAAAAACTGCTGGACGCTGGCAAGCAGCGCTATCTGTGAGGTGGACATACCCTTTCCTTATTCTTCGCGGATAGTGCTTTCAGTCTATGTCTGGTTGGCGGTTGGCGCTTTTTTCTCTGTGACATTCGTTTGCGCCGCTGTGACAGTCGCCGCAATTCCGTCGTCTGCCCTCGCAGAAATGTGCCGCGGGTAATAGTTCTTTCATATACCCGCCATCGCGCCCTTGCCTGAGGCGACACAAATGCAACAATACGGAAACATTGTTATTACAGGAGAAGGGCGAATGATGACCACGGCAGAGGGAGGGCTGGCGTATCAGCGCTGGCTGGCGACGATCAATCAGGTCTGCGGCCATTTCGCCGCCCGGCCGTTGGAGGAGAGTTTCCACGGCGAGATTGACGCCCGCTACGCCGGCAGCCTCAAGGTCAGTACCGTCACCGCCGCCGGCGTCAATCTCTACCGCACGCGCAATGAGATAAAACGCGATAACGACGCCTGGTTCTATACCGTGTTTCAGCTCGCCGGCGAAGCCATCATCGAACAGGACGATCGCCAGGTGACGCTGGCGGCAGGCGATATCACGTTAATCGACGCCGCCCGCCCATGCTCCATCGTCTGGCAGCAGACCTCGCGTCAGGCCTCGCTGCTGCTGCCGCGCCAGCGGGTGGCGCCCACAGGGGACATCACTACCGCCTGCCGGCTGGACAAATCTCTGCCAATGGTCCAGCTCAGCCAGCGACTGCTGCTGGAAAGCATGGGCGGCACGACGCTCTCCGCCAGCGAGAGCGAAGCCGCGCTGGAGGCGATCGCCTGCCTGTTGCGCCCGGTGCTGCATCAGCGCGATCCTGCCCCTTCCCGGCGGGAAAAGCAGTTTCAGAAGATTATTGCGTTAATCGATGCGTCCATTCAGTCGGAGCATCTGCGCCCGGAGTGGCTGGCCAGCGAGACGGGCATGTCGGTACGCAGCCTGTACCGGCTGTTTGCCGACCAGGGGCTGGTGGTGGCGCAGTATATTAAGAACCGGCGGTTGGATCTGTGTGCCCAGGCGTTACAGAACGTCCATGACGATGAAAAGCTGGCGGGGATCGGCTACCGCTGGGGCTTCAGCGACCACAGCCATTTCTCCACCGCCTTTAAGCAGCGCTTTGGCGTCACCCCGGGGGAATACCGCAAGCGCTGTCGCTAATTATTTGCGCAGCCACTGGCCGTTCAATCCCTGGACGTACTCCCCGGGCTGCGCGCGGGCCACCAGCTTCTGCCCGGCCATTTTCGCCACTTCATCCACCGGCAGATTGTTGTCATCCGCAAGCTGCTGGTAGCTTTCGCTGCGCGCGGCGTTAATCTGCTTTACCAGCGCCAGCGTCTCTTTATCCTGACGCAGCGGCGCGAGATAGCCGTTCAGCGTCTCCCCCACTCGTCCCTGCTGGCGCGCTTCGCTCAGGGTCAACGCCAGCGCGGGCGCGCTGAGTAAAGCCAGCGTCAGCGCCGCGGTTAACAGTCGTTTTCTCATCGTCGCCTCAGAACAAATCGCTGCGGGATTTGAGCAGGTTTTCCACATCCTTATCGACCTTGATATGGATCTCATGCTCAATTTTGACATTCATATTGATGGTGATGGGCTCTTTCGACGCCGCGATTTCGATGCGCGGCGTACAGCCGGCGAGCAGCATCGACGCCGCCATGGCCAGTAACAGCTTCTTCATTTAGGTTCCTTACATGTCTTACCGTCCGTACAGCGCCGTACGGGCAGCGTAGCATTCTGCTCGAGCCACGCCTGTAAATTGTCGCCGAAGCGCAAACTGCGCCACAGGTCGAAAATATTCTCTTCATGAGCGTAGTTTAAATGCACGGTACTGCTTTTCCCTTCCACCCGGCTGGTGCCGTTGATGCTGGCCTTAAGCGTCAACACGCCCAGATTATCGAGGTTAATCTGCGTCCACGAGCGGGAGATTTCCATATAGCGCAGCCAGTTAATCGCCGCCCCGGCGGAGACATTATCCGCCACCAGCGCATCGGCGGTGTCTTTATCCAGCCGCAGGGTCATCGGTCCGTCATTGCGCAGCCAGCCGTCGTGGATGATCCATTGATTATTCTCCAGCCACAGCGGCAGCGCGCCGCTCACCGCGCCGGACATGGCGAACTGTTTCACCTTGACGGCGCTGGTCAGTTCGCTGCTGGAGATATGCTGCAGGCGGATCAACGCCGGGTCGCGCTGCGGCATACGCAGCTGCAGCAGCGTCAGTTTCCCGCCTAACAGATCGACGCTGACGTCGCTGAGCTGCAGCGGATTGGCCTCGCTCCACGGCCAGGTGCCCTGCAGGTCCGCCGTCAGATTACGCGCTGTGACCTGGTTGACGATTTCGCCAATGCGCAGGGAGACCGGGCGGCGGGTGCCCAACTGCCAGTGACCGTCGCTGAAGCGGAACGGCAGGACGAAGTCGACGCCGTTGATCTGGTTATCCGGCATCCAGGCGCTGCCGCCCTTCAGGACGCCATGGCCGCCTGCCTCAAATCCCTGCCCGGCTGCCGCCGAGAAGGCCACCTGCGCATAAAGACTGCCTTCGCGCAGGTTCATCTTCCAGTCCGGCGGCACCAACGGCTGGAATACCGTCAGCGACTGTTTTGGCCACCACGCCTGGCCGCGCAGCCGTTCGCCATCCCAGCGCCCGGTCAACCGCACCGGGCCAATGGTATCGGCGTGCAGCGCGCCGGTGAACTGGAACCACGTCGGGTCCCGACCGTCGAGGGCGAATTTCAGCGTTGAGGCCGGGAGATAGCTGCCGCCGGAGAAGGTGGTTTTGGCGGCGTCCAGCGACAGCGCGCCGGTCAGCCGCGGATGCTCAGCATCGCGCAGCCAGCGGATCGGCTGCTCGAGGGTCAGACGCGGGGTGCTGACCCGCATTGTGCCGTACTCAAGCTTATCGAAGCCGGTGGAAAGGCTGCTCAGGGTAATAGCATTGTCGCGCCACTCCCCGCTGCCCTTCACATCCCAGCGCGCCTGCATCGGGGTAAAATGTCCCTCGCCCCAGTAGCGCCACTGCCAGCGGCCGCTGTCGGGCAGAAAATCGCTCGCCTGACCGTCCAGATGCAGCGTAAAGTCGCCCATCTGCTGCTCATGGGCGCGAAGGATCGCCTGCAGGCGGCCATCGACGCCCTGCTGAGTGACCTTAACCCCGGCCAGCGGCCAGCGGATTTCGTCAATATTCAGCGCGTCGATCACCCGCCCGCGCGAGCGCAGCAACGCACCGGGGTGAAAAGCCAGCTGCGGGCTGATCAGCGGCCCGCTGAGCTGAGCCGGCAGCGCCGCGTATAGTATCATCTCCCCCAGCTTGGCCTCGCCGGTGAGCCGCAGCGGCAGATCGCTGTTATCCATGCTCAGCTTGCCCGGACCAATATTCAGTACCGCATTGCCCTTCCCGGCATGCCCCTCGGTGAGAACATTCAGGCGACCGCTGACGATCATCTGTTCGGTGCCCTGCTGCCAGTTACCCACCGACAGCGCCACCCGCCCGCGCAGCGGATACGCCTCGTAACGGGTGCGCCAGCGGCCGTCGCTGATAGTGATCCGCTCCGGGGTGATCTCCCACGGCAGGTCCAGAATAGGCTCTACCTCACCCCGCGGGGTGACCAGCAGCTGGCCGCGATTGTGCTGCCACTCGAGCTCAGCATCGATCCATTCCGCAGTCTGCGGGAATTCGAAGGTGCCCTGCATCTGGCCGTCGACCGGCAGACCATCCGGCACCAGCGGCAGATGGAAGGTCCCCACCAACTTCACCGGCGGCTGATCGTCAGTCAGCCGGGCGCTGAACTGGCTGACGGTGAGCGCCTGGCCGCGCAGGCGCGCCTGCAGACTCAGTTCCTTCCCGGCAAAGCCGATATCCTGCTGCGCAGGCGTTAATGACATTACCAGCCGCCCCTGCCATTTCTCCCACGGCGAGAGCCGCAGATTGTCAATGGTTAACCAGCTATAGGGCAACATCGATTGCCATTCGGCAAGCGTGCGCGGTGAACCGGGAGAGGGATCGCTGGCCGGCAGTTTGCTCAGGCAGGCGCTGTTGATCTCCAGCTGGCCAATATGCAGCCGCCAGCGGCTGGGACGAGAGAGACGGGCATCGGTCACCCGGGCGATTTCACAGTCGCCCACCAGATAACGCAGATCGGGGATCAGCAGGGCCGACCGCGTCAGGCGCGGGCTCTCCTGCAAAGAGATACGCGTGCCCACGGGCAGCCAGATGCCCGCCAGCGTCGGCACCCAGTGGGTTAGCGTCAACAGCAGGGTTAGCGGCAATAACACCAGAACTAACACCAGCGCGATGGCGGCTTTATATTTACCCTTCATGGGCAGTTAATATCCTGATTCAACATAAGTAAAAGCCGAAAGGCGTCCATTGTGACACGTTCGACCAGTGAGTGAAAGTTTACGGCCTGTTAAAGCATAGTTGCCAGCCGGACTCGCGGCGCGACGTTCGGCCATTATCATTTAACTGTTGTTTAAGTCGCCCCTGCCACACTCCAGCCAGACGGGAATAGCTTGCGGGAGAGGCGGTGTCGTTAATTATCTCGCTCATAGAGAGCGCACAGGACCACTATCCATGGGTATTGCTGATTGTTTTTCTGCTTACCTTCACTAAATCCTGCGCATTGGTCTCGCTGGCAATCCCCGGCACCTCCGGCCTGCTGCTGCTGGGAACATTCGCTTCCGCCAGCCTCGGACATTTCCTGTTAATGTGGTCCAGCGCCAGCCTCGGCGCCATCGGCGGATTCTGGCTATCGTGGCGGCTGGGCATTCGCTACCGTCATCGCCTCACCCATCTACGCTGGCTGACCGCCGAGCGTCTGGCCCGCAGCCGCCTCTTCTTTCAGCGCTATGGCCCGTGGGCTATCTTTTTCAGCCGCTTTCTCTCTCCCCTGAGGGCTACGCTGCCCTTCGTTAGCGGCGCCAGCAGTCTGCCGCTGTGGTCGTTTCAGCTGGCTAACGTCAGCTCCGGTCTGCTGTGGCCGCTTCTGCTGCTCGCCCCCGGCGCTTTCAGCCTCAGTTTTTGGTGAAAAAACTTTGTCTTTCAAAGAGATTCCGCAAGTCCGCGATATGCTCTAGAATTAGGATTAGCACCCTCTCATTAAACTATTTTTTAATAATTGTACGATTATTTTAAATATGCTACCGTGACGGTATAATCACTGGAGAAAAGTCTTATGAAAATCGCGGTTTATAGTACGAAGCAGTACGATAAAAAGTACCTGCAGCACGTTAATGATGCATACGGCTTTGAACTGGAATTCTTCGATTTCCTGCTGACAGCGAAGACTGCCAAAACCGCCAACGGTTGCGAAGCGGTATGTATCTTCGTCAATGACGACGGCAGCCGCCCGGTGCTGGAAGAGCTGAAGGCCCACGGGGTGAAATATATCGCCCTGCGCTGCGCCGGGTTTAACAACGTCGACCTTGAGGCGGCAAAGGAGCTTGGCCTGCGCGTCGTGCGCGTTCCAGCTTACTCTCCGGAAGCGGTCGCTGAGCATGCGATCGGTATGATGATGTCGCTCAACCGCCGCATCCACCGCGCTTACCAGCGTACCCGCGATGCCAATTTCTCCCTCGAAGGCCTCACCGGCTTCACCATGTACGGCAAAACCGCCGGGGTGATCGGCACCGGGAAAATTGGCGTAGCGATGTTGCGGATCCTTAAAGGCTTCGGCATGCGCCTGCTGGCGTTCGACCCGTACCCAAGCGCCGCCGCGCTGGAGCTGGGTGTGGAATATGTTGACCTCGCCACGCTGTACAAGGAATCGGACGTGATCTCCCTGCACTGTCCGCTGACCGACGAAAACTACCACCTGCTCAATCGCGAAGCCTTCGATCAGATGAAAGACGGGGTGATGGTGATCAACACCAGCCGCGGCGCCCTGATCGACTCCCAGGCGGCCATCGACGCCCTGAAGCACCAGAAAATTGGCGCGCTGGGGCTGGACGTTTATGAGAACGAACGCGATCTGTTCTTTGAAGACAAATCCAACGACGTGATCCAGGACGATGTCTTCCGCCGCCTCTCCGCCTGCCATAACGTGCTGTTTACCGGCCACCAGGCGTTCCTCACCGCCGAGGCGCTGATCAGCATTTCGGAGACCACTCTGGGTAACCTGCAGCAGGTCGCCAACGGCGAAACCTGTCCGAACGCCATCGTCTGACGCCTTTCCCTTTTGTGCTCCTCTCCCGGGGGGAGCACATTCAGATAATCCCCACAGATCCCTGCTGCGATACCGTTACACTGGCTTGGTTTTATTAGTTATGTGAATGTTTTGGAGTGAAAATGAACAAATTTGCGGCGCTTCTGGCGGCAGGTATGCTGCTGTCCGGCTGTGTCTATAACAGTAAGGTGTCCACCGGTGCGGAACAGCTGCAGCATCATCGCTTCGTGCTGACCAGCGTCAACGGCCAGGCGGTCAACGCCAGCGACCGGCCGCTGGAGCTGAGCTTCGGTGAGAAGATGGCTATTACGGGCAAGATGTATGTATCCGGCAATATGTGCAACGGCTTTAGCGGGGAAGGTAAAGTGTCGGACGGCGAGCTGAAGGTCAAATCGCTGGCGATGACCCGGATGCTGTGCCACGATGCCCAGCTTAATACCCTTGATGCGACCATTGGTAAGATGCTGCGCGAGGGCGCGCAGGTCGATCTGACGGAAAACCAGTTGACGCTGGCGACCGCCGACCAGACGCTGGTCTATAAGCTCGCCGACCTGATGCACTAGCCGGCGTTGAGGTACCGCTGACGCTGCCTCGCGACGGGGCCGCTGTTAGTAGCCGCAGCTGCCGCCCGCCAGCGCCTGCTCGCTGCAGCGTTTACCGTTCGGCAGCGCGCACATGCCAATCGCTGAACCATCGAGCTGACGAGCCACCGATAACGAGCCGCCTATCATGGCGCAGTTGGCCTGACCGGCGTCGCTCATCGCCGCCCGCATTCCCGGCGTGACGTGCGCCGCCGTGGCCTGCTGAACGGGTTCACTACTGCACGCCGACAGCAACAGCGCCGCACACCCCACTAACATCGCAGCTCGCATTTTCTCTCCCCTCGGAAACGTCTTAAAAAGCAAACCCAAGAATAATAGGCAGCGTGGCGCGCGGCGTCGAGAGGGGAAGTACGTATTTATGCGTCTCATTAACATTTTCTAGCAAATTTCTGCGTAAAGGTTGATCTGCACCGGGATAGTCACCGGGCGATGGCTCGCCTTCATGTCCAGAAAAGCTACTTTCTCCGCGAACCGCGCAAAATATTGATCTGGTCACGGGTAGCCGTCGTATTGAGGACACAAATGCAAAAATGGCGGCGCCAACGGTTTGCTAAACTAGCTCTTATATAATTACAGGGCGCGTCGCGGTTTCACGCGTCCATTCTTTTGCGCAATGTAAGGGTGTCTTCATATGATTACGATTGATGGTAATGGCGCGGTCGCTTCCGTCGCGTTTCGCACCAGTGAAGTTATCGCCATCTACCCGATCACGCCCAGTTCAACGATGGCGGAACAGGCTGACGCCTGGGCCGGCAATGGGCTGAAAAACGTCTGGGGCGATGTTCCCCGCGTGGTCGAAATGCAGTCGGAGGCGGGCGCCATTGGCGCCGTACATGGCGCGCTGCAGACCGGCGCCCTCTCCACCTCCTTTACCTCATCGCAGGGCCTGCTGCTGATGATCCCCACGCTGTACAAACTGGCCGGCCAGCTGATGCCGTTTGTGCTGCACGTCGCCGCCCGCACTGTCGCTACCCATGCGTTGTCGATCTTCGGCGACCATTCCGATGTCATGGCCGTCCGCCAGACCGGGTGCGCCATGCTGTGCGCCAGCAGCGTTCAGGAAGCGCAGGATTTCGCGCTAATCTCGCATATCGCCACCCTGCAAAGCCGGGTGCCGTTTATTCATTTCTTTGATGGTTTCCGTACTTCGCACGAAATCAACAAAATCGCCCCGCTGGCGGATGACACTATTCGCGCCCTGCTGCCGCAGGATAAGATCGCTGAGCATCGCCAGCGCGCGCTCAATCCGGAACATCCGGTGATCCGCGGAACCTCGGCCAACCCCGACACTTACTTCCAGTCCCGGGAGGCCACCAATCCGTGGTACGACGCGGTGTATGACCATGTCGAGAAAGCGATGGACGACTTCGCTGCCGCCACCGGCCGTCAGTACAAACCGTTTGAGTTTTACGGCCACCCGCAGGCAGAGCGCGTGATCGTCATTATGGGCTCGGCCATCGGCACCTGCGAAGAGGTGGTCGATGAGTTGCTGAGTCGCGGCGAGAAAGTCGGCGTGCTAAAAGTCCGCCTCTATCGCCCGTTCTCCGCCGCCCACCTGCTGGCGGCGCTGCCGGAAAGCGCCCGCGCGGTTGCCGTACTGGATCGCACCAAAGAACCCGGCGCGCTTGCCGAACCGCTTTACCTCGACGTGATGACCGCCCTGGCGGAAGCCTTTAACCGCGGCGAGCGCGAGACGCTACCGCGCACTATCGGCGGCCGCTACGGTCTCTCCTCCAAGGAGTTTGGTCCGGAATGCGTGCTGGCGATATTCAGTGAATTGCAGGCCGCCCAGCCGAAGCCGCGCTTTACCGTCGGGATCTATGATGACGTGACCAACCTGTCGCTGCCGCTGGGCGAAAATACCCTGCCGGCAGAGGCCAAGCTCGAGGCCCTGTTCTACGGCCTCGGCAGCGACGGCAGCGTGTCAGCTACCAAAAACAACATCAAAATCATCGGCAACTCGACCCCATGGTTCTCCCAGGGCTATTTTGTCTATGACTCGAAGAAAGCGGGCGGCCTCACCGTCTCGCATCTGCGGGTCAGCGAAAAACCGATTCGTTCATCGTATCTGATTTCGCAGGCTGATTTCGTCGGCTGCCACCAGCTGCAGTTTATCGATAAATACCAGATGGCCGAGCGGCTGAAGCCCGGCGGCATTTTCCTGCTCAACACGCCGTACAGCGCCGATGAGGTCTGGTCCCGCCTGCCCCAGGAAGTCCAGGCCACCCTGAATCAGAAAAAAGCGCGTTTTTACGTGGTCAACGCGGCAAAGATCGCCCGCGAATGCAGCCTCGGGGCGCGCATTAATACCGTGATGCAGATGGCCTTTTTCCATTTAACCCAGATCCTGCCGGGTAATAGCGCGCTGGCGGAACTGCAGGCAGCCATCGCCAAAAGCTACAGCAGCAAAGGTCAGGAGCTGGTGGAGCGCAACTGGCAGGCGCTGGCCCTGGCCCGTGAATCATTGGCGGAAGTACCGCTCCAGCCGGTGAACGCCAGCAGTCCGAACCGCCCGCCGGTGGTCTCCGACGCCGCGCCGGATTTCGTCAAAACGGTCACCGCCGCGATGCTGGCCGGGCTCGGCGATGCG
>ERZ791937.384-NODE-384-length-9954-cov-3.287706_pt1 | contig 9954 bp, 7 predicted proteins | sample MGYA00510124_ERZ791937 | MGnify/ENA primary metagenome ERZ791937 (study PRJEB30046, sample SAMN00993239) | human gut metagenome | study: EMG produced TPA metagenomics assembly of the A metagenome-wide association study of gut microbiota in type 2...
CACCGCGAATCCCGGCACTTCGCGCATCAACGCGGGCGCGGTGCCAAGCGGCTCGTAGACCACCTGCACGGGGAAGGTGCGGCCGGAAACCTCGATTACCGGCACCTTCTCATGCAAGGCGTGCTCGAAATGCTCCTGGAACTTGACCGAATCGATGGTCGCGGAGGTAATGATGAGCTTCAGATCGCGGCGCTGAGGCAGCAGTGCCGTCAGATAGCCGAGCAGAAAGTCGATGTTAAGACTGCGCTCATGCGCCTCGTCGATGATGATCGTATCGTATCGGGTGAGTTTCGGATCGCGCTGGATCTGGGCGAGCAGAATACCGTCGGTCACGACCCTCAATCGTGTGCCGGGCGAGCTTTCGTCGGTGAAACGCACCTGATAGCCGACCTCGTCACCGAGCTTCACGCCCATCTCCGAGGCGATACGTTCGGCCACCGTGCGTGCGGCGATACGGCGAGGCTGGGTGTGCACGATCTGCTTGCCGTGCGTGCCACGGCCAAGCTCAAGCAGGATTTTCGGCAGCTGTGTGGTTTTGCCCGAACCGGTCTGGCCGGACACAATAACGACTTGGGAACGTTTGACCGCGCTGGCTATCTCATCACGCGCGGCAGATACGGGAAGTTCTGCGGGATACTCATATTTCATGACGAACTTCAATGATACGGAAGCCCTTGGAGCTCGCGTATTTGCTCGCAGTGAACCCCTCGCCGAGCGCATCGTCCAGCCAGGGGATCAGCGAATCGGAACCGAGATTCTTCTGCACTACGAGATAGGCGGCACCGCCCACCTTGAGCTTCGGCAGCCAAGCCATAAGCAATGTATGCAGCGCTTCCTTGCCGACTCGGATCGGTGGGTTCGACCAAATCACATCAAACGTGAGGTCGCTCGGCACCGTCTCGCAGAACGCCGGCTGGTTCTCGGCAGGCAGGGGAGTGCTGGACTCGTCCACCTGAGCCGTATGAATGTTCGTGTGGCCGTTCGCCTGTGCGTTGGCATGGGTCAGGTCCACCGCGCGCTCGTTGACATCCACCGCCCACACGTTCGCTTCGGGCGACTCAAACGCCAATGTCAGGGCGATAGGGCCCCAGCCGCAGCCCAAATCCAGAAAATCGCCGGTAAGCGGCGGCTCGGGCGCATGCTTCAGCAATACCGACGTACCGAGGTCCACGCGCGAGCCGGAGAACACGCCGTTCGACACCTGAGCGGTCGCCTCATGGCCGCGCAACGTTACGTTCAATGTGCGGCGCACATCCTTCGATGCGGGTTCCGCAGAGAAATACTGTTCTGCCATGGTCGCTCCATTTCTGCGGGATTCGCCGCTCTCGTATGCCGACCTGTATCAGCCGGCCTATGCCGGTACGTGCCGATCTATGCCAGCATGTCACCTCATGTGATGATAATAAAGGACCATAGAAGAATCGTGAACCATTCCAACCAAACGAGGCGCACTTGACCGACAACACCCAGTACACCGACATCAACCGCGGCAACAACGACGTTACCCCTGAAGGTGTGCTGGCCGAGCAGTCCGAAGTGTTGCTCGACGACAGCCAGCGCGCGACCGGCTGGCATGAGGACGCCAACCAGGAATGGGAGGAGCGCGAGGCCCGCAACGAGCTCAAGCATGTCGCCGGTCTCGGCGAGCTGCAGGACGTCACCGAAGTCGAATACCGCAAGGTGCGTCTGGAACGTGTGGTGCTCGTCGGCGTCTGGTCGTCCGCCGTCACCACGCAAGCCAAGGCCGAGGAATCATTGAGAGAGTTGGCGGCGCTCGCCGAAACCGCCGGTGCGGTGGTATGCGATGGTTTGCTGCAGCATCGCTCCAAGCCGGATGCAGCCACGTACGTTGGTTCCGGCAAAGCCAAGGAGATTGCCGGCATCGTGGCGCGTGAGGAAGCCGATACGATTATCGTGGACGACGACCTGCCGCCGTCACAGCGCCGTGCATTGGAGGACGCCGCCAAAGTCAAGGTGGTGGATCGCACCGCGGTGATTCTGGACATCTTCGCCCAGCACGCCACCTCGCGTGAAGGTAAGGCGCAGGTGGAGTTGGCGCAGCTCGAATACATGCTGCCCCGACTGCGTGGTTGGGGTGGTTCGCTGTCCCGTCAGGCCGGCGGTCGCGCGGCCGGCGCGGATGCGGGCATCGGATCGCGAGGCCCGGGCGAGACCAAAATCGAAATGGACCGTCGTGTAATTCGCACGCGTATCGCCAGACTGCGCCGTCAGATTCGTGAGATGGCCCCGGCACGTGAGGTCAAGCGCGGTTCACGCCGTCGCTTCGGCCTGCCCACAGTGGCCGTGGTCGGCTACACGAACGCCGGCAAATCCTCGTTGACCAACCGTCTGACCGGTTCGGCCGAACTGGTGGAAAACGCGCTGTTCGCCACATTGGACACGGCCGTGCGCCGCGCCAAAACCCGCGACGGACGCGCTTACGCCTACGTGGACACGGTCGGCTTCGTGCGCCGCCTGCCCACCCAGCTGGTCGAGGCGTTCAAATCCACCCTGGAAGAGGTGGCCGAGGCCGACGTGATCCTGCATGTGGTCGATGGTTCCCACCCTGACCCGTTCTCTCAGGTCGACGCGGTCAATGACGTGTTGGCGGACATCGAAGGCACGGCCTCGATTCCGCGTATTCTCGTATTCAACAAGGCCGATCAGGCGGACGAGGCGACTCGTGAACGACTCGCCGCGCTGCAGCCAGATGCGTTCATCGTCTCCGCCTATACCGGTGAGGGATTGGACGAGCTGCGTACCGCGGTCGAAAGTCTGCTGCCGGTCCCGCATGTGCATGTCAACGCTCTGCTGCCGTATACCGCTGGCTCCCTGATCTCTCGTGTACGCGAATACGGCAAGGTAGACAAGGTGGAGTACCGCGATGATGGCATACAGCTTGAAGCGGACGTTGACGCCCATCTTGCCGCTCAGGTGGTCGAACAGTCCATTGACTAACGTGATAAACATCACAGTATATTCGTGAGCGCTAACAACCGTTGAAAACATTACCATACGGTTATCAAACAGGGTGGCGTGCTGGTAGCAAAACGTCTTAGCGGGTTTATAGAGTGAAGACGTTAGTTACAAGGCCTGCCATTCATCAGCAGACCGCCTTTGAAGAGAGGTTCATCCATCATGGCGGAAACTACCGTTAAGCCCACGAAGCTTGCTGTTATTGGTGCCGGTGCCGTTGGCTCCACCCTCGCCTTCGCCGCTGCCCAGCGTGGCATCGCTCGCGAGATCGTGCTTGAAGACATCGCCAAGGAGCGCGTGGAAGCCGAAGTGCTCGACATGCAGCATGGCTCCAGCTTCTACCCGACCGTGTCCATCGACGGTTCCGACGATCCTGAGATCTGCCGCGACGCCGACATGGTCGTCATCACCGCTGGTCCGCGTCAGAAGCCGGGTCAGTCTCGTCTTGAGCTCGTTGGCGCTACCGTCAACATCCTCAAGGCCATCATGCCGAACCTGGTCAAGGTGGCTCCGAACGCCATCTACATGCTCATCACCAACCCGGTCGACATCGCTACCCACGTGGCTCAGAAGCTCACCGGTCTGCCCGAGAACCAGATCTTCGGTTCCGGCACCAACCTGGACTCCGCTCGTCTGCGCTTCCTGATTGCCCAGCAGACCGGCGTCAACGTCAAGAACGTGCACGCCTACATCGCCGGCGAGCACGGCGAAGTCCCGCTGTGGGAGTCCGCCACCATCGGTGGCGTCCCCATGTGCGACTGGACCCCGCTGCCCGGCCACGATCCGCTCGACGCCGACAAGCGCGAGGAGATCCACCAGGAAGTCAAGAACGCCGCTTACAAGATCATCAACGGTAAGGGTGCCACCAACTACGCCATCGGCATGTCCGGCGTCGACATCATCGAAGCCGTCCTGCACGACACCAACCGCATCCTGCCCGTGAGCTCCATGCTCAAGGACTTCCACGGCATCTCCGACATCTGCATGTCCGTGCCGACCCTCCTCAACCGTCAGGGCGTCAACAACACCATCAACACCCCGGTCTCCGACAAGGAGCTCGCCGCTCTGAAGCGCTCTGCCGAGACGCTGAAGGAAACCGCCGCCCAGTTCGGCTTCTGATAAAAAATCGCTGTACGGAGCGCCTTTCGCACCGCACAAGACTCGACCTACCTTTGTAGGCCTTCAACTTGTGCGGCACGAAAATCGCACACATACAGCGATTTTTTATACCCTGCTGAATGCTCCCGTTGGGAGCATTTTTTATTCGTGGAGTTCGTTGGAGGAGGGGGAGCTATAGCCCTCGGGCTCGAGCTGGAAGGTGGTGTGGGGGACCGAGACCGGGAAGTGCTCGCGCAGGCAATCCTGCAGTTGGGTGAGGATTGTGGCGGCATCTTCCATGGTGAGGTCTTTGTCAACTACCACGTGGGCCATCAGAATCGGCATGCCGGTGGACACCGTGCTGGCGTGGAGGTCATGCACGGCAAGCACATGCGGCACGTCTTCCAGATGTTCGCGTACCTTATCGAGGTCAAGTCCATCCGGTGTTTCCTCCAGCAGCACCTTGACCGCGTTGTGCAGCAACTTGATGGCGCGCGGAATCATCATCAGTGCGATGACGGCACCGGCCACGGCGTCGAAGCCATTCCATCCGGTGGAGATCATTACCAGGGCAGAGGCCACCACGGCCACCGAGCCAAGTGCGTCATTCATCACCTCGAGGAACGCGGCCTTCATATTCATGTTGTCTTCGCGCTGCGAGGCAAGGATGAAAATCGAGATGATATTTGCGGCAAGACCCAGAATGCCCACGAACAGCAGCAAGCCGATATCGTCGATTTCCGCTTTGGAACCGCCGAACAGACGCATGCCGGCCTCCATCAACGCATAGATGCCAACGACGAGCAGCACCACGGCACCTGCGGCAGCGGTGAGCACCTCAAGCCTGGCCCAGCCCCAAGTACGAGTGTTGCTGGGCTTGCGGCGCATCAGTATGGCGGTGATTGTGGATGCCGCCAGCACGGACATGTCGGTGAGCATATGACCGGCATCCACCAGCAGGGCCAATGAGCCGGTTAAGACAGCCGACACCACTTCGATGAGGAAGACCGAACCGGTTACGGTCAACGTGGCAATCAGCCTACGCTGGTGCGCGGCAGGGTTTACGGATGTGGATGGTGCGGGTGCATGGGTATGAGCCATATGTACTCCTTCGCTCTATCGAGTTGAAACCGCTTCTCAATACCATTTGCGATATGGTCTGAATACGACGAAACCCCGGCGCGAGGCCGGGGTTTCGTAAGCTGTGCGTGACTATAGCACGACCGGCGCGATTCGGTGCACGCTGATCAGCTGGTGGCGAACAGGCTACAATTTGCGCAGCACGGTGACTACCTTGCCCATAATCGTGGCATGTGTGCCGTCGATGGGCGAGTATGCGGGGTTGTGCGGCATCAGCCAGACATGGCCGTTTTCCTTGCGGAAGGTCTTCACCGTGGCCTCGTCATCCAGCAGAGCGGCGACGATATCTCCGTTGACGGCGGAATTCTGTTCGCGCACCACCACATAGTCGCCATCGCAGATAGCGGCATCCACCATGGAATCGCCGTGGACTTCCAGCATGAACAGGGTGCCGGAGCCGGTCAGCCGTTCCGGCAGACGCATGACGTCGTCCACATGCTGTTCGGCGGTAATTGGCACGCCGGCGGCAATACGGCCAACGAGCGGCACATCGTGTGATTCGGCAATGGCTTCGGCGGGGAATTGGTATATCTCCGCCACATTACTGGTGCTGGTTGCCTCTTCGCTGGCTTGGGAGGGCTTTTCGGCATTCGGGGCGGATCCTGCCACCACCTCGATGGCTCGACCCTTGTTCGCGTTCATGCGGATGAAGCCCTTGTCTTCCAAAACTTGTAGCTGATGCTTGACCGAAGACGGACTTTTGAGCCCGGCGGCATTTCCGATTTCCCGGAAAGAGGGAGCGAAGCCTTGTTCGTCGATATGCGTGCGAATGGCGTCCAACACTTTGCGCTGGCGGTCGGTCAGGGTGGACTCGTCCGGCTTCTGCTTGGGGGAGAAGGGAATGGTGCTCACGTCAGGGCTCCTTTCGTTATGTCACCAGCATAACGTGTTGTTCGTGTGAAATCAAACATCTGTTCGAGTTTTGACTTGACCGTGTCGAACGTTTGTGCCATTATAAGAACAGTTGTTCGATAGAACATCTGTTCGAGAGAGGTGGTCGTGATGACTGGTTCAATGGTGATGGCCCCGGCCCGTAGCGCACGTGTAGCTATGCAGCATGCTGGAACGTTCCACCGGAATGTGCGTGGGAAGATTATCGCAGTGATGGTCGCCTTGGCGCTGGCCTGGTGTGGTTTCGGCGCGCTTACCGTTCAGCGGGCCCAATCGGATACGGGGGCCACGCAGGTGACCGGTTATATCGTGCGGCCGGGGGATACGCTCTGGTCATATGCTTCGGCTATCACGCCTGCTGGTCATGATGTATCGGAAACGGTGGATGAGCTGATTGCGTTGAACAATCTTGAGTCCGGATCATTGCAGGCCGGGCAGCGCATTATTGTTCCGGTTGAGTAAATGAAACCCGAGCGGCATGGTTTTTCCGCCCGTACACGTTATTCTGGGGAGCATGCATTGTCCTTTTTGCCAGAACCCCGACACCAAAGTCATTGATACGCGCATTAGCGATGACGGTCATTCCATCCGTCGGCGTCGCGTATGCCCGAAATGCAGCAAGCGTTTTACCACGGTGGAAACCAGTATGCTGCTGGTCACTAAACGTTCGGGTGGCGTGGAGCCATTCAGTAGAGACAAAGTGATTTCCGGCGTACGCAAAGCTTGTCAGGGGCGGCCGGTCAGAGAAGAGGATCTGAAGCTGCTGGGACAGAAAGTCGAAGAGGATCTTCGCTCCCGAGGCCTTGCCGAAGTCACCTCAGATGAAGTGGGCAAAGCCATCCTGAAACCGTTGCGTGACTTGGATGTGGTGGCGTACCTTCGATTCGCGAGTGTGTACCAGAACTTTGCAGGTCTGGAGGATTTCCAAAGCGCCATTGATGGTTTGCGTGAATAATATGCGAATGCCATGCACCGTGATCTGCGAGTGATTCGCAAACCATGGTGCGAGCCAATCATGAAGCCCAGCACTTATGAAAGAGACCCGTCGACGACGGGTCTCTTTCATATCAATCGAGGATGAGCTGCGTCAGCTGATGACACGCATGCGAATGGTGCCTTCGATGTTGCGCAGTGCTTCAAGCGTGGCGGCGCTGGGCTTCTGAGCCACGTCGGTGACCACATAGCCAAGTTCGCCTTCGGTTGCCAGCGACTGGAAGGAAACGTTGATGTTCTCCTCGCCGAGCACATGATTGACATGAGCCAGCACACCAGGAAGATTGTCGTGCAGATGGGCGATACGGCACACACCCTTGCACTCACCGAGGTTGATCTGCGGTAGGTTCACGGACAAGGAGGTAGAACCCTTGAACCAGTAATCCTCAAGACGCTGAGAGACGAAATGGCCGATGGATTCCTGAGCTTCCAAGGTGGAGCCGCCAATATGAGGAGTCAGAATCATATTGTCTTCATTGGCCAGTGAAGTCTCGAACGGATCTCCGCTCTTCTTCGGCTCAACGGGGAACACGTCGACCGCCGCGCCAGACAGATGGCCGGAATCGAGGTGCTGCTTCAGAGCTCCCAGATCGGCGACGAAACCGCGCGAAAGGTTAATGAAAATCGCGTCCTGCTTCATGTGGGCGAATTGGTCTTCGCCGAAGAAGCCGGTGTTCGACTTGCGGCCATCCACGTGCAGGGTCACGGCATCGGACTGTTCCAGCAGTTCGTTGAGGGTGTCGCAACGGTGGGCATTGCCCAGTGCCAGTTTCTCCTCAATGTCGTAGAACACCACGCGCATGCCGAGGGCCTCGGCCAGTACCGACAGCTGGGAGCCGATGTTGCCGTAGCCGATGATGCCGAGGGTCTTGCCGCGCACTTCATGCGAGCCGGAAGCGGACTTGTCCCACAGGCCATGCTTGATGTGATGCGTGTGTGCGGGAATGCGGCGCATCAAGCAGATGATGTCGCAGATCACCAATTCCACCACGGAACGGGTGTTGGAGTAGGGAGCGTTGAACACGGCGATGCCACGCTTGCCGGCATGTGCCAGATCGACCTGATTGGTGCCGATGCAGAAGCAGCCGATGGCGCTTAGCGTAGGACGCGCATCCAGCACGCGGGCTGTGACGTTGGTCTTGGAGCGTACGCCCACCAAGTCCACGCCATCCAGCGCATCGATGAGTTCGTCCTCGCTCAGGGCTCCCTTCATGGTCTCGACTTCGAAACCGTGATCACGCAGCGATTTGGCCGCATCGGGGTGAATGTTTTCCAATAACAGTGCTTTGGGCATGCTTCATACCTTAGATGTTCAGGGACTTTTCGTCCGCTTTTGTCCGAACTATAACCAGTTTCTGGGTCGGCCTGGTCATTGCCACGTACAGGTCCGAGGCGGCGACCAGGCGGCTCGGCGCGTCATCCTCGATGAGACCGGGCTCGACCACCACGACGGCATCGAACTCCAGACCCTTGACCGTTTCAGTGCCGCAGACGCTGATTTGCTCATCCCATTCGGGCTGCTCGATGAGCCTTGCGTATTCGGCCGGGTCAAGAATGACAGCCAGTTTGCGGCGCACGGCATCGCGCACCGGGGCGATGAGATTATCCGGACAGATGACGGCGATGCGGCCGGTGCCGTCTGCCGAAACGAATTGTTCGGCAAGCTGCGCCGCCTGCTCGGCCGTCGTTTCCAGCAAGGACGACATGTCGGGCACCACATTGCGGGACACCGAATCGGGGATGGTGCGCACCGCATTGACCGTGGAGATGTAGAGGCCTTCCTCCTCGGCAAATCGTGAGGCAAGTTCGGAAACTTCCTGCGGATTACGGTAGTTGATGGTCAACTCGTTCAAATCCCAGTGGCTTTCGCCGAACAGGCGGTTCATCGATTTGCTCCAGCGTCGGGTGCCGCCCAGCGCCGAAGTCTGCGCCACATCGCCCACGATGGTGAACGAGCGGGAGGGGCAACGGCGGATCAACATACGCCAGTCCATGGCGGTCAATTCCTGCGCTTCATCGACCACGATGTGCCCGTAGGTCCATTCACGGTCGGCCGCGGCCCGCTGCGCGGTCAGCTCAGCGTCGTCCCCGTTCATCTGGTCGAGCAGCATCTGACTGGAGACGATGCCTCCACCCAGACCGGTCGCGGCCAGAGTGTCTTTGGCATACTGCTCTTCGGCGGCACGACGTGCGTCGGCGGCGGACTGGCGGGCCACCGCCTTGGGATCGGGGCCCAGCATATCCATTGCTTCGTCGAGCAGCGGAATATCGGAGCGGGTCAACGGGGAGCCTTTGGGGCGGGCAAGTGCCGCGATGTCGTTGTCGGTCAGCCAACCAGCCAGAGACTTCAGACGTTCGGGATGGGCGAACAGCTGATCGATGAGCCATGGGGCGGTCATCGGCAGCCAGCACAGGTTCAGGGTCTTGCGAACCTGCTCGTTCATACGTAGCAGCGACATCGCGCGGTTCAGCTCCGCCTGATCCGGCGTGTAATCAAGCTGTTCGGCATAACGGTTCTGCATGCTGGTCAGCATCGAACGGATAAAGGTCTCGCGGGCCTTGTTATGAGGTTGTCGGGTGCGCTTCGCGTCCGCCTGCGCCTGCTCGATATCAGTGGCCAGCATTGGTACCTGAATGCCGCTAATGGTTACTGTCGGCAGAGCAGCGGGAACACGCACGCGTGCGGCGATGGCATTGGCCACTACGGAGGTCATGCGTCGATCGCCCTTGAGCTTGGCTGCATAAGGGGAGTCGACCGCCGTGGCGGTGATGCCGGGAATCAGATCGCTGATGGTGCGTGAGACCACGCCGGTCTCGCCCAAGGAGGGTAGCACCTGATCGATGTAGTGCAGGAAC
>ERZ791937.396-NODE-396-length-9767-cov-26.352451_pt1 | contig 9767 bp, 8 predicted proteins | sample MGYA00510124_ERZ791937 | MGnify/ENA primary metagenome ERZ791937 (study PRJEB30046, sample SAMN00993239) | human gut metagenome | study: EMG produced TPA metagenomics assembly of the A metagenome-wide association study of gut microbiota in type 2...
CCTGTTCAAAACACAGGCTTACCGTACAATAATTCTCTATATCCAAACTGACCCCAAACGGATCACCATCGGTTCACTCATGCTATTTCCTTAACATAGTCTAATCATTCCGGGCCAAAGCTATCATCCTGCCAGTCCCGTTGTAAAGGTGAGGGCAAATACAAGTTAACGTCACTCACTATTAATCCCTTTATCTCACAGGCTATAGTTGTACCTAAATCAGCTTAGCGTTCTCAGTCTCTTTTTGGTGAATACAGCAGTTCAATAATAAAAAAGTGCGCTCTGGGTAAGGCAATAATTATGAAGTCCATCAATCAGAAGTGATACATAACATGGGAATAAGTAATAAGTCAGTTAATTGTAAGGATGATTAATTACATAAAAACCATAGAATATATATATATTAGGCATTAAAACGATATTTTCTTCTTTTGCAATGACTTTTACTGGAAGGATGATGCTTATTTATAATGTGGTACAAATGGACTTGAAATATTCCAACTTAGTCCTAAATTTAATTTCAATGGAGACTGGTAATTATATTTAAAGATATTACTCGAACTCAACGATAATTTTTTAACGTATGTGTTAGTAATTTCCCGCATTGTTAGTATTAAAGTAATGTTTCACAAATCGATAAAAATATTGACGAGGCAAACATGTCTATCAACAATAAGATTTGTTATTTAGGCGCTGTTACATGCTATATGGCACTTACTAGCTCCGTTGCAATTTCCGCCCCTGCACAAATAATAGGTAGTGTTTCCACCGGAATGGTGACGTCACAAATATATGATAGCTTAAATGATTTAATAAATAATGCAAGAGACGCAGGGGATTATCTAACTATCAGAGCAGCAGTGGAAGCAAAAGGTGCTATTGAGCTATGGAAAGATTCCAATAAAGAACTATTAAATGTTGCTTTCTCAAAGTTGGATGAGTCACAAAGAAATACTATAAATAATTTTAGACAATTAACTGAAAGTATTGGTCATGATACAGATAAAAAACTTGATAATATACAAAAAATGTTAGATCAGGCACACCAAATAGTTGAGTCTTTACCAACTACACACAATACATACATTACCGGTTTCTCTCCTCGAGTAAAACCTGCTCAATCTAATTCTTCAATAACATTACGCGTACACGGAGTAAACCTTGATAAGAGCAATCCAGTACTTAGTCTTGGTGAGCATGATGCTCAGAGAATGCTAATTGGTCCAACTGAAATACAATACACCATTCCAATTAATGCGCTAAAAGGAGATGTCGACAAAATAACTGTAATACCTTTACAAATAACATACACGACGTTAAAAGATGGCTTTTGGAACAAAGCGTTTAATAACAGAGAAAGTATGAGTCGCCAATTACCTATAGTTTTACTGCCGGTAAATATGGCTAAGTACAATTTTATTGTAGAAGTAAAAAGTGAAAATAAAATAATTAGGACATTTGAATCTCAATATCAAAAATTTCGAGGAAAAAATGAAGATGATGTGAAAATTGCGAGACCTCCAGAGGGCTGGCGATGGGATTGGTCACAAGGAGTAAACGCGTTTCACCAAATAGGACATGGTGGTGAAGCCGGACATTGTAATGGGATAAGAGCTAATGAATCAACTCCAGACGGAATAACTCATACAGCTCATCTTGATAGAATAACGGAATTCAATCCACTAAGAGTGGTATATGGTCCTGGATGGCAAAATTGTTCTGTTGTAGGGCCTGTTTATCAGATGACCTCTACAACCACAACAAACCCCACTGAGTCAGGGGTTATAAATTGGACTGATGATGTTAAGTTGAATTTGCCAAAAGATACAGATTCGCTTTCTCTTGAAATTACAACTTTTGATGGGCGAAAAAGAATGTTCTCTGATAGTGGTGCGGATGAATTTTTTGATGTGATTAAAGGAAAGAATGAAGTTATAATTAGGCCTAAGCAACCAACCGATTTATAGATAATCTAACTATTAAAAATGCCTTCCAGGTAAATATCTGGAAGGTGTCAAGTCTAGTCAATGGTACTCTTATATATAGAAAATGAAAAATATTTCATTCTAAAGTATCTACGCCTTCCCTTCATTAGTGTATTTTATTTGGACTACAAAGCTTTCATGGGTATCTTTTTGATGGTTTATACGCGGTGGAGTTCTTAACTTAGCCCAGAGCGGACATTACAACTTTGCTGTTACACTGCATGTCAAGGCTAGATAGAAATGTTTATTCGCTGGCTAAATAGAAATGTTTAATCCTGAGGAGTAAATGAGATATATAAATGTAGAATCCAGTTTCATGAACTGACTCTGCATCATTAGCTCTATATATTTTAGCACGTATTTTGTACGACTATACGTATTTATGGCGATTTCACGCTCAATACGTACAATGAACATATTTACGTACAATGTACACATTGAGCGTACAAAGGCATTCATGATTAGAGAAAGTTAAGAAGATTCTTCAGGTATGCGTTAGGGGGTTCTAAATAGTCATTTCAACGAGCAGGGCGCTCGCTTGCTCCTACCAGCTATTTCCCCATTTAGACATTCAGCCATTGCTGGACAACACGTAACGTCTGAGCAGCGACGCACTGGCTACTGAGCCAGCGATATACCCTATACCGTGCGGCTAGAGAGCGCCAACCGGAACGCTGATCGCGAGGAACTCGAAACTGGCAGAGGAAAGCTGAGGTTACCCTGAACCTGGAGTGGGAAAAGTAGGCAGTATAGTGAACGTCAGGGATGATAACTTCTCTGGCACTTACCGTTATAGATACAAACCAATCTCTTGAAAAGAAATAAAATAAAGGGTATGTTGAAATCTTTAACATGGCTTGAGTTCATTATGGAACTTTATATCAGAGCAATAATTGGTAGCATGGCCTTTTCATTAGTTTCCTTGCTAATTATTTTCCTTCTGCTAAACCTCGTTCTTTCACTAATTCCATATTTTAAAAGCAAGACTAAATTTACCACCCTGATTTCGTTCCTAATGTCTTGGATTTTGATTGGATTGATTGTTCCTGCATTTAGCTTGCAATACTTCATGGATAACACTTACTATCTCTATAGCCTCGAATTAGTGCTTTCTTTGGTGACTATTATTTTATTTACTTTTTGTGGTAAGCAAAAAATCATAAATAAATGATGTTTTTTTGGACTAAGGGCACCAAAGCTGAACTGACTCCATCAAGTTGGACGGTTTACTAGACGGTTATCAGGGCTTGGGTCCGGTACTCTACCGGACTCAGGCCTTTTAGTATTAGCTTTATTCTTTCATGATTGTAATCATTTAAGCCGTTCTGTCCATCAGGATCGGATAACGGGTGCTATGGCGAAGGCTATCCTGTCGACTAACGCTGATTTACTCTACACGTAACCTTTATTTATATTACCCCTGTTTTTTCCCGAAAATCTCCTCAGACCGTGACTGAAGTTTTATCAGAGCATTGAGCATATCGTCCTGGTCCAGAGAACGCTGGGATTTTTTCGTCGTGGGGGCTTTACGTCTGCGTGAAGGGCCGTCACCTGATGGCAATGATTTTGAACGGTTATTATCCCGTTCGACCTGTACCAGTTTCGCCACTTCCAGCGCTCTGCCAAGACGCTTATTGTCGACAATAGCACCCTGGTCAATTTCAGAAAGCCTGTCCTGAGTTAGAACCATGAGTGAAGCGGCCTAGGACTTGTTAACTGTAGAATAAACATAACCATCTAGCCAGAATTAAACATTAGCATTTAGCTACTACACTGCAACTTCGCTTAATGCGTTTTATGTTAAATATCAATCACTTGAATCATTAATTCATCATGTATCGATGTGCTTGTCGTGTCGTGACAGCAAAATCAGGGATGTCACCCACTAACGAGATAAGGACTAAGGTCATGAACAAAACAGCACATGAAGTACAGACCCGCTGGCTTGAGAGCAGGCAGCCTAATGAGCGTAACGGTAATGAAGCGGAAAAATTTTCGGATGAGTGTTGGAAGAACGGTCTGCGGCTGGATAAAATCCCGTCTGTGCACTATCAACTCCTGATAGAAACCATCCGCTGGACGCTGATCCCGCGGCAAAAGTGAAGTCCTCCGTCGGTCTCCACTATTATCTCTACCGGGTAACCTCTGGAAGTACAGCGTCTTAGGCGTAATAGCCATTACTGTCTGATCATGTAATTTCTGCAATAGCCCCGGGAAGAAGTCTCTTATCTTAAGTGATACGCTTCAGAGCTGTCTATGAGACAACCCCGTGTTCCGACAGAACAGGACGGGAAACGGTTAATTCAGCCCGTTATGCTGAACATAACCGTTGATGCTCAGGTCTGACTTGCGAATATCATCCGAAACCTTGCGGTACTGATCTTTCCACTCTTCTGGCATGTCCCGGATAGCCGCTATCTTACTGGCCACACTACAGGGGGTACGCCCCAGCTTTTCGGCCAGCCAGAACAGATGAACGCCCACCGCTTCGTCCGGTACGGATTCTAGGGCATCAAGCAGCATCGTCCCTTCCTCTTCCCGCCAGGGTTCGCTGGCATGCGGAAAACGTGGGTCAGGCAGACGTTCCTGTTTCTCTTCCTTTGGTTTCGACGCGTTATTAAAAAACATGAGGTCGTGACTTACATCGAAGTCTAACAATTAAGAGTACAACTTTTCCAATCGAAACATTGTGACCTGCCCCCAGAGTTAGATACAACCGTCAGTTAGTAAGGTCGGTTTGTTTACCTTCACATTTTCCATTTCGCCACCGTGCTGCAAACTCTGATGGCGTCTGATAATTCAGTGCTGAATGTGGACGACACTCGTTATAATCCTGCCGCCAGTCATTAATGATTTTCCTTGCGTGAACGATATCGCTGAACCAGTGCTCATTCAGGCATTCATCGCGAAATCGTCCGTTAAAGCTCTCAATAAATCCGTTCTGCGTTGGCTTGCCCGGCTGGATTAAGCGCAACTCAACACCATGCTCAAAGGCCCATTGATCCAGTGCACGGCAAGTGAACTCCGGCCCCTGGTCAGTTCTTATCGTCGCCGGATAGCCTCGAAACAGTGCAATGCTGTCCAGAATACGCGAGACCTGAACGCCTGAAATCCCAAAGGCAACAGTGACCGTCAGGCATTCCTTTGTGAAATCATCGACGCAGGTAAGACACTTGATCCTGCGACCGGTGGAAAGTGCGTCCATGACGAAATCCATCGACCAGGTCAGATTGGGCGCCGCCGGACGGAGCAGCGGCAGACGTTCTGTTGCCAGCCCTTTACGACGTCTTCTGCGTTTTACGCCCAGGCCACTGAGGTGATAAAGCCGGTACACGCGCTTATGATTAACATGAAGCCCTTCACGGCGCAGCAACTGCCAAATACGACGGTAGCCAAAACGCCTGCGCTCCAGTGCCAGCTCAGTGATGCGCCCTGATAAATGCGCATCAGCAGCCGGACGGTGAGCCTCATAGCGGCAGGTCGACAGGGATAAACCTGTAAGCCTGCAGGCACGACGTTGCGACAGACCGGTCGCATCACACATCAGCATCACGGCTTCCCGCTTCTGGTCTGTCGTCAGTACTTTCGCCCAAGAGCCACCTGAAGCGCCTCTTTATCCAGCATGGCTTCGGCAAGCAGCTTCTTGAGTCTGGCGTTCTCTTCCTCAAGCGACTTCAGGCGCTTAACTTCAGGCACCTCCATACCGCCATACTTCTTACGCCAGGTGTAAAACGTGGCATCGGAAATGGCATGCTTGCGGCAGAGTTCACGGGCGGGTACCCCAGCTTCGGCTTCGCGGAGAATACAGATGATCTGTTCGTCGGAAAAACGCTTCTTCATGGGGATGTCCTCATGTGGCTTATGAAGACATTACTAACATCGGGGTGTACTAATCAACGGGGAGCAGGTCAATTGAATGTATGATAATCTTAAATTTAAAACCCTATATAGCTCTTAATTTAATAGCCAGGATATATCCCCGGCTATTTCAATTCGACCACTGAGTCACACTGAAAAACTATTAATCACTCAATATAGTTAGATAAAGTGTCTAGTGCAGGTATCGGTTGAAAACCTTTTACAGTGTTTATCAAGCTTTTTACTTCTACAGCGACATGTTGTAATGGATTCTCTGTATTTGTTAAGAAAGCTGTGAGATCTTGTCCTGTTTGACGAATGACATAAGGAAGAATTGCGGTTATCACAGGCACCCATATATTGATCAAATCATCTAAACTTAAGTTTTTTTGTAGGCTCGAATTGTAATTAAATTTTACAAACTTTTTATCAAGAGGTTTTCCAGTTAGTTCATCTAGAATCTCACCAATAACAGAAATTAAAAAAAATCTAGATTTTAAATTCTGAAGAAACAACAAAGAATCTTCATCCGAGGAGATTTTATTGATTTTTGCTTTAAAGTTTAACTTAACTTTTTCTATTGCTTTTGATATTGTATATGCCAATAGGATATGCTGAGCCTTGGATTCATGGAAAGCGTTGTCATACGCTGCTTTGGTATCAAAAACATAGTTTTTTCCTCTATTAGCACTTGCATAATCACCATGAAGTGCAATTAGCGGCTGGGCGACAGATTCTATCCCGAAGTATGAACCTGTGTTTTCAAATCCTCTTTTCAAGGAATATACATAGCCAAATGTTTTGAACTCCTCCTCAACCAATTTTTGTTCGGCACTATTAGAGTAATGGTCCCATGTTGTTATATGATTTTGAGTATTATTATACTGAACTATTTTTTTTACCTTATCGGAATCTACACACTCAATAACTTTACACAGGACCTTAAGCCCATCAAGTTTTTTAAAGTCTTGCACTGAACCTATTGAACCGGTTGTTTGCGCTCCATTAATTATCGATATCCCCTCTAAAATATTACCATTTTTAATGAATTTCGTTGTAAGAATAGATACACCATTATTGAAAACAAAAAAATCTTTTGGATTTGTTTCGGCTGTACTTCTGATGGCTGAATTTATCTTCCTTCTTTTACTTAACCCCATAAAACCACGATAATTCGCTGAGAATAATTCAGCTCCGTGTTTGCGGAACAATTCATTAAGCCACGCACCGTTAGCAAAGCCAACATGTGAAGTCCAACCGTCACCTTGGATTGAATCAATTAAGTCTCCATCAAATATAACATTTTCTTTTACAACTATTTGTTGAGATAATGCTATGTAAAGTTTCTCTAAACTTGATATTCCTAATTCCTTATAAGATACTTCAATTTCTTTTTCATTGAATCTACCTTCTAGGTAACTTTTACAAGTCTCAAGTTCTTCTTTTACTTGCTTAGATTCTGCACAATTATGAATATATAGTAACTCAATTGCTTCAATCTCTCCATCTTCTATAAGCTGCCTTATTTCAATTATTTTAGAACGTAGCTTTTCATTAGGTGAATATCCTTGACCGGATATTATCCAAGCAAGTGCTATATTTAAATCGGAAGCTTTATTGGCTGGGGCAGCTATTTTGATATTTTCTTGCGTCGAATGATATCCTTGTGCAATAAATAATGTTCCATTAGATACTATAACGAAGTCTATTTTTTTATCATTTCCACCGTCGGTTAAACCATCTGAAGCGAGTTTATCAAAGTCAGACTCGTCAAGATAAAGCCCCATAGACCACAGTAAATGAGCGTTTCCTATACCATACTTGTTAATCAGGTCGGTCTGTTTTAAGAGATTTTCAATATGCTGCATATAATAATTTCCATGTTGTTGTTTATGCTGTGTATCAGCCTTTTCATTAAACATTTTTACGCGAATATTCTCAAGCTAATTTACTGCGAGAGACAATTTTTATTTGGCCGATTGATCCATTTATAGGTATATTTTTATCCAGACTGGCCTGTTACGCCCTTCATCTGAATCAATGTAATTTGATTTCGCATCATCAGCTTATGGAAAAAAGCGGACTATAATGACCGGATACGCTGACAAAGGACGGGAAGGACGTTCAGGGTGAAAATGATGCCTGCCGCTTCGTCGCTAATTAGCCGTCAGTATGACTTGTCCACACAAAGCAAAAATCAGCGCCTTTTCCTTCCTGGAAGACAATAATCCATTAAATGTAACAATCATCATTAATTAATGCCCATTCAGCATAAATATCTCTCTTCACCTGTGCAGCTCCGAAAACCCTCAGAGTCTGATCTTTGCCTGTGAATCTCTCGAGAGAGAAGTATGGATAACTTCAAGATTGGACTTTTAGAATGGTTTTAGTGCAGGTTGACAGGCAGCTATGAGCGAAGAACGGACGTTCCGGCAGATGCCAGACCTTCTTTCTGGCGCAGCATAGCTGACAGGGTATACGAAGGGATTATGCATTCTCTGGGACGGCCTGCCCGCCTGGAGAATGCAATTGCTTCCGGGCAGCTTATTCCCTGCCCGCTCATCGCCCCTGTCGACACGTTCTGGACACGGTCTGTGGTCTACTATCTGGTTCGTCATGGGTGCTCAGGCTTCTTCAGATATCCCACAACATAGTCGGTCACCTCACTCAGTGTGTTAAGCAATGCCTTTCTTGCGTCTGCGCTGTTCCTAATCGCCCCAAAATAATTCTCCTTCTCAATTTTAAAACTGCGTTCGCCGGAATGAGACAGTTTAAGGGTGTCAGAAGCGGGATCGAACAGTACGAAAACCTGTATATATTCCTTGCTCCTGGATCCTGAATAATGTGTCATGGCATTATTATAGATATAAAGTTTGGCGGTTTTTTGCAACCGGTAGTCATCATTGTGTTGCACGATACCCACAGAAATCTGTTTATTCGTTAGGGTATCCCTGATTTGCGTAATGTACAGGTTATCCAGCGATTTATAGTGATCGATAATGATAACGTCAAACGCTTCTTTCTGGTTATCACCAATCGCTGACGGGACCAGGTCATCTGGGTGAAACAGATAGGAAATCAGGGTTTTCAGTTCATCCGTCATGTTATAAAGCGGCTTTGCCCTGATATCGCCACTTCTGTTCTCATCTAGTAAGCCGTGATTAATCAACTTGTGCAGTGATTTCAGCGTGATCCCCTGTTTGCTTGATGTCAGCGCCAGTTCCGCATCCTCTAGGGATGTGTACCCTCTGAGCGGAACGGTCTGTCTGATATACAGCTTGCGGGCAAAGTCAATATCAGCCCCGGTTAGTTCGCTCAGCGTGTTGATATAATATATCTTCAGGTCTGGATCGAGGTCACTTCGGGCAAGTTCAATGGTCAGTTTGATATAAAATTCCGTTTTTCGCTTCTCGTCATCCAGTAATAGTTTTGTGACGATGGCAGAAAAACATTCGGAGGATAAATCAAAATTATCTTTATCAATCCCTAAGTCCCGAAGGCCTAGCGCGAAATCAAGCATTCGATCCTGGTGTATTTCCTCCCTGATTTTTGCATACGCCTGGCGTAGTTCTAAAACAACAGAGACGCCGGGGATCTTACGGGATGCTACATTTGCAATCAGATCCAGCATCTTATTCAGCGGAGAGTCCGGAGCGAGTGTGATCACCTTGTCATTCATACCGCCTCTCCCTGTGGACTTATTCCCTTCCGTGCCAATTGCAGCAGCTCAGCCTGCAGGCTCCGTGTCTCTTCCCGAGCACCCTTCAGTTCTGCCTTCGTCTCTTTCAACTGTGCTGTCATGTGCTCCCCCGTAGCGGTGAGCCGGGCGACCGCCTCACGCAACGGTAACGCGTCGGCTCGCAACGCCCGCACCTCGTCCAGCAGCCGGTCCCGCTCGGTGACGACTTCCCGCAGCACCGCCAG
>ERZ791937.399-NODE-399-length-9749-cov-1.861254_pt1 | contig 9749 bp, 12 predicted proteins | sample MGYA00510124_ERZ791937 | MGnify/ENA primary metagenome ERZ791937 (study PRJEB30046, sample SAMN00993239) | human gut metagenome | study: EMG produced TPA metagenomics assembly of the A metagenome-wide association study of gut microbiota in type 2...
GGTATATCAATACAGAGGTTTATCCAAAAGGGGACAACGAACGGCAACAGCTCTTCGCGCAGAAGGCGAAGCTGGTAGCGGCGGAATCTGGGGTCAACGTGATCGATCTGTATCATCACATGACGGTTTATCCAAAACCAAATGAGTTCGTGCAAACATTCGACGGCATCCATCCGTCAGACGAGGGCTATCATTTCTTTGGGGGCCTTGATTGCACGTGATATTAAAGAAATTTTATTAGCAGAAGGGTAAGAACATGGCAAATCATTATTATTCGGAAAATCCTGAGACGGCACACGACTTGCATCAATGGTCGTTTGAATTGGTAGGGAAAAATTTTCAGTTTGTGACCGACAGCGGTGTTTTTTCTCGTGACACGGTGGACTTTGGCTCACGTGTTTTAATTGAGCATTTTGACGCATCAGACTTACCGGAGGGAACCTTGCTGGATGTTGGCTGCGGGTATGGTCCGATTGGCATGGCATTGGCCTATCAGACTGGGCGTTCAGTCGAAATGATCGACGTGAATAATCGTGCGGTGGAACTGGCGCAAGGAAATGCGAAGCGCAATGGCATCGAAGCAGATATTCATCAATCGAACATCTATGAAACCTTGCATCAAAAAGAATATGCGGCAATCGTCAGCAATCCGCCGATCCGTGCAGGAAAAAAAGTCGTTCATCAGATATTAAGCGATGCAGAACCGTTGTTAAAAGATGGCGGTACACTGACCATCGTGATCCAAAAGAAACAAGGTGCGCCCAGCGCAAAAAGTAAAATGGAAGAAGTTTTCGGCAACGCTGAAATAGTGGCGAAGGACAAAGGCTACTACATTATTCACAGTGTGAAGGAATAAATTGATCCCGTTCATTCGATATCTGAATGGACGGGTTCTTTGTCTTTAGGGAAAAGGCTTGCATGTGTGGTTGAAGAAAGGGTACAATCACATTGACTCATGTTTTTCACAAATGTGATAAGGAGGTAAGTCTATGCAAAAAGAAGAAGATAAATTATTGGTTCGCATTGCTGAAATGTATTACCAAGAAGATAAAAATCAAAGTCAAATCGCGAAAGAGCTGAATATACATCGCAGTACGATCAGTCGTTTGCTGAAGCGTTCTCGTAACGAAGGAATCGTGAATATTTCCATCAACTATGATAAAGCGGGAACCTACAGTATCGAAAAGGAATTGCAGGAAAAATTCGATCTGGAAAAGGCAATTATAGTGCAAGCGGGAACAGATTTAAGCCGTACGCAAAAGGATAAAATGTTAGCACAAGGGGTCGGTGAATACCTAACAGAGATTATTAAGGATGATATGATCTTTGGCTTTTCTTGGGGCGAAACCATGTCCGCAATACCCGAAGGGCTGACAAATTATGCGGTAGATAATATTCTCTGTGTTCCAATGATCGGCGGACCGTCTGGGCGTTTAATCAGTGACTATCACGTCAATACAATTACCTATGAAGCATCAAAAAAACTAAATGGTCGAGCATTATTGATCGACTCACCAGCTTTTCCCGAAACGGTCGCGTTGAAAAAAGCCTTGATGGAAAATGATTTTAATCAAGAATTGATCGATTATTGGCGCAAGATTGATATTGCCATTTTAGGAATTGGTTCGCCGACATTGAAGGCGAGTGAAAGCTGGAAACAGTTCTATGGCGAAGATGTGCTGGCTTATTTAGAAGGAAAAAAAGTGGTGGGAGATGTGGTGTCACGCTTTTACAATATTGAAGGCGAACACATTGAGAATAGTTTAGATGATCGTCTGATTGGAATCGATATCGCTGACTTGAAGCGAACACCGTATCGAATCGGTGTAGCAGAAGCAGTCGATAAAGCCGACGCGATTGCCAGCGCATTAAAGGGACAGTATATTAATGTATTAGTCACGACGGAAGAAACTGCGCGAGAAGTATTGAAAAGATAGGGAATAAATAAGGCAGGTGACAAACTCAAGCTCTGAGTTTGTCACCTGCTTTTTATCTGAAACTATAAAAAGCGAATTGATTTATGTGAGTCGTCAATATCGTTACCTTTAGTGATGACTATTAAGATAAATTATTACGCCAGCGATAGCGAGCCTAATAATATGTTCTGTAGGCACGATATCGCTTAAGTAAAGACTCTTGAGCAATGAAGCTCCGCAGATCAGAATCATCGCAACGACGGTCAACAGGGTTCGAGAGCTTAACCTTTTTAATATCGTTGAAAATAAAAGAATACCAGCCAAAAACATTAGTGCCGACAAACTTATGGGAATCGCGTCGTTTCCTGCCCAGTTCACTGCATCAACGATAGTAAATAAGCTGCAGGTTAAAATCAAAAAATAGTGAATGAATTTCATGCTTACTTGTTCTCCTCACCTAAGCTGAGTATTTATGGAAAAATTCCTTTTCAATTTTATCCCAGGCCGGAGTATGAACCGTTGCGTCCTTTTTCAAAGTATGAAAGGCGACCAACAACTCTTTGATTTCTTTTGGCGATCCTTTGACAGCTTTGTTGATGGGTAACTTATAGTAAATTTTATTAAAATAATAATTGATCCATTTGTTATTGATCATGACTGCTTGCGATGTGGGTGTAATGGTGTGCCCTAGCTCTTCTAAAACAGAAAACCCTTCTTTGGTCGCTTGTGTCATCTCTAACAGTGATTGTTTGCTTTTCGATAATTTTTTCAAATCATCATCATAGATATACTGCATCGCATTCATTGCTGTTATATAAACATAATGAGTTTTCAGCCATGAATCGATCTCTTTTTGATATTTCACCTTATAGTTTTCACCGAATGCTTTTTTAATTAGTGGAAATAGCGTTTTTTGGTTATTGAGCTCGCCATACATTGAGCTGCCTTTTCCATGAATAGAGATCACCTTTCCGCTATCAGTCCGCATGCCAGCACTCGTCTGCATACCAAACGCGATCTTTTTGGGAACACGACTATTGTTAAGGATGAAATTTTGCATTTCTTCTGCTTTAGCGTTATTTCCCGACAAAACAATGTTGGTGCTAACGTTGCTAGCGAGTATTGGTAAGACAGACTCGAATTGACCTGCCTGCATGGTTACGAAGATCAACTCATACCGATCGTTTTGATCGAGTGTACGTACCACATTGATTCTCTCTTTTGTCTCTTTTCTTTGGAAATAATGACGTATTTCGATCCCATTGCTTACTAATTCATCATAACGTTTCCCTCTTGCTAAAATAGTAACGTCATTGCCTTTAACCTTCATTAAGGTATGTGCAAGAAAACTTCCGTGGACACCAGCACCATAAACTAATATCTTCATTCTCGATTACCTGCTTTCTGAATTGCGAACTATACAATTGTTCGTTAATGCACGTTTGTACGAAAAATATCATAACAAGTATTTTGAGATATTACTATATTCAAAAAGTGCTGAGTTGTTCATTACTGTACGATTTGGTATTTTTTGTTTGATTATTTTTGATTGAAATCTTGCAATAAAGTCCATAATGAAGCTGTTACTTCTTTTGGAGAGCAAGGTTCGTCGTTTAAGAGCCACCAGGTGATGATTCCGTTCAGAGCCGAGCTGTAAAATTGGATTTTGATCTCATCGGCAATCAAACTTGTACCATTCTGCGCTAAATGTTCCTCTTTTAGCAACTCTACGGAATGGTTCAACAAATATTTTTCAAAATGGATGTTGCTATTCTCGTTTAATAGGATTTTGAATAGCTCTCTGTTTTCTTCTAAGTAGTCAAAGGATTCTAACAACACTTCTCTAGATAATTCTTTTTGCTCGTTGGCTTCTCCGACACAGTAGCTAAAAAAATGTTCCATATTTATTTGCACACATTTTTCTAACAAATCGTGTTTGTCTAAAAAATTAGAGTAGATCGTTCCGCGACTCACGTCAGCTTTATCAGCGATCTCATTCATTGTAATATTCTGCAAATCCTTTTCCGATAATAATTTTATAAAAGCGTTCATGATGGCTTCTTGAGATTTTCTACGCCGTCGATCGATAGTAACCATGTCTCAGACTCCTTTTTACTGATTTTTTACATTAAACTAGTTACTGATATGATAACAAATTAAAAAACATTTGTATGCTATTGAACGTTTGTTTATAAAAACTAGACTATGTATAAAATACTTGGCAGGAAGAGAACAGTGCAAGTATGATATTCTTCTCTTATCGTAGGTATCTGCTAATGGTAAAATTGATTTAAGAATTTTTAAGGAGGAGCTATGCAGGTTATTCGTTTGCTTCAAACAATCTTGATTTTATTGAGCCACAAGCAAGTTACCGCAAAGGAATTAGCGGAGCGATTCCAAGTGTCGGTCCGGACGGTTTATCGTGATGTCGATGCGCTGAGTTTGGCAGGAGTTCCAGTCTATGCCAATAAAGGGCGAAATGGCGGTATTTTTCTGGATGATGCCTATCATGTCAGTAATGCTTTGATTGATAAAGAAGAGCAGGATGATCTATTTCTTGCTTTACATTTATTGCAATCTGTAGGCTTAGCTGATACGGATGAGCTGCTGAAAAAAATGGGCACGGTCTATGATTGGAGCGAATGGCTGGAGGTCGATTTGAGTCAGACCGAGATCACCAGCCAAACCTTTGAAAAAATCAAAGAGGCGTTATTCAATCATTGTGAGATCAACTGTGTTTACCACACCGAATATGGTCAAACCCGGCTCTTGTCTTTAGCACCAAAACGTGTACTGTACAAGTATCAAACGTGGTATTTGCTGGCTTGGGATTCAAGTAAGCTAGATTGGGGCTTATTTCCACTCAAACAAATTCGAGACGTTGTTTTAAAAGAGCCAATCGACTGTCCGTTTCCAGAGGAAGAATTGGTGTTTCCACAGTTGTCTGTTCAGCTACGATTCAGCAAGCGGATCGCTTATAAAAAGTATGCCGAGTTCGCGGATTTTGCTTGGACGGACAATCCTGACAGTAGCTTTGATGCGACTTTGTTCTTTGTAGAATTTGATGATCTCTATCGTTTTTTAATTCCGCTAGGGAAAAATGTCGAAATTCTTGGCCCGGATTGGATTCGCGAGAAGGTTTTAAATTACGTTGGGGCATTTTATAAAAATCATTTTTAATATGACATGTTCTGGCACTTTTATTCGATACACTTATAGAAAAAGGAGGAGACATCAATGAAGTTTGAACAAATCGTGAAACCAGATCAATGGATTCTTTCTCAAACCTTTACGGTGAAGGTCGAAGAAATTCCTCAAGTTATTGGACCAACCTTTATGAAGCTAGGCGGGTTTATTCAAGAGCAAGGAATCCAAATATTAAGTACGCCATTTGTTTCTTATAAAAATATGGATGAAAATGGCGGACTGGATGAATCAGCCATTGAGATGGAGGTTGGTTTTCCCGTGGCAGAGGAAGTCAAAAATGCTGCGGAGATCGAAAGCGACAGTTATTTCCTTCCGTCCTATAAGGCGTTATCTGCACTTTATGTCGGGCGTTATGATGATATGACTGAGCCCTATTTCGCCATGATGGATGAGATTAAAAAAATTGGCGGGAAATTCAGCGGGATTTCTTATGAGTATTATTTGAGCGACGAGGAGATACCTGAGGAACAGCAGGAAACGATTATGGAATTGGTTTACGAATAGTATCTATTTAGACGAGTTGGAGAAACTCGTCTTTTTTTATGCCATCTTTCACTTTTGTGATTTCGTTTTAAAAAAATTGCAAAAAGTTATTGACAACGTTTTCTAGTGCGGTTACTATAAAAGTGCAACAAATGTTAAAAGTAAATCACAAATGTTAAAGGGGTATTTGCTATGGATTGGTTAGGTGTACAAGGAAAGACGGTCATTGTTACTGGAGGTTCATCAGGGATTGGCGCAGCTATCGTTGAAGAGTTATGTGATTTAAAGATCAATGTAGTGAATGCGGATTTACGCGAAGGGACATTTACTCACGAAAATTTATTTTTTAGTCAAACAGATGTTACTTCTCCAGAATCGGTGGAACAGACGGTAGCGACAACAGTGAAAAAATTTCAAACAATTGATGCAGTTGTCAATAATGCGGGTATTAATATCCCAGCCTTGTTAGTTGACGAGAAGATGTCCGAGGAAGGGAAATTCCAAATTAATGAACAGATATTTAATAAGATGATCGCGATTAATCAAAAGGGTGTCTACTTAATGGGCCAAGCAGTTGGTCGTGTAATGGTCAAGCAAGGCTATGGAGTCATCATTAATATGTCATCAGAATGTGGCTTAGAAGGTTCGGAGGGACAAAGTGTTTACGCGGCAACAAAGGCAGCGGTGAACAGCTTTACTCGCTCATGGGCAAAGGAGTTAGGAAAAAAAGGTGTCCGTGTTGTTGGAATTGCTCCTGGGATTATGGAAGAAACCGGCTTACGTACGATCGAGTACGAAACAGCGTTAGCCTATACGCGGGGAATAACAGTCGAGCAATTACGTGCTGGGTACACGAATACTAAGACAATTCCATTAGGTCGTGACGGTAAATTAAGAGAAGTAGCAGACTTAGTTGCCTACTTCATTTCTAACCGGTCAAGCTACATAGATGGTGTGACTGTTAACGTCGCTGGCGGAAAAACACGAGGGTAATTTTTGATTCTGCTGATCGTGAGAAATAAGCGGTCGGCAGAATTGTAAAATAAAAAAGAACTGGGAGGAGCTTATGAACAAGGTAATTTTGGTTGCGCATGGGAAGTTGGCACACGAAATGAAAAAATCAGCAGAAATGATTTTTGGTACGCTACCGGATTTTGAATCGATCGAATTTTTGAAAGAAGAAGGATTAGACACGATCCAAGAAAAAGTTGCTGGGGCAATGAAGGAAGATGCATCATATCTGATTTTGACAGATCTATTTTGTGGGACGCCTTATAATGCCAGCTGTGCAGTTGCAATGAAGAATCCTGAACGCGAGATTGACGTGATATCAGGAATGTCGCTGCCGATTGTCTTAGAGGCAGCAAGTATGCTAGGAAGCAGTTTAACAGAGATTGTGAATCATGTTACAAAAATATCCTGCGATACAGTGAAAGCGTTTAAACAGCAGGTGATTGAAGAAGAGGAGGATTTATAAGATGCAAATCAAATTATCACGGATCGATGATCGCTTGATTCATGGACAAGTGGCAACAGTATGGGCAAAGGAAGCTGGTGCAAAGCGGATCATCGTTGTTAGTAAAGAAGTGGCTAATGATGAGATTCGTAAAACATTGGTCAAACAAGCAGCCCCGCCAGGAATCAAAGTGAATATCGTGACTCCGGAAAAAGCAGTGAAGGTCTACAATAACCCAAAATATGCAGATGAATCAGTGTTCTATCTATTCACGAATCCAATGGAAGTATTGGAATTAGTCGAAATGCAGGTGCCAATCACATCTATCAATATCGGCGGGATGCAATTCAAAACAGGACGGACACAAATCACCAAAGCTGTTTCAGTCGATCAAACAGAAGCGGATGCATTTCGCAAGCTTGAAGCAGCAGGTGTGGAGTTAGATTTGAGAGTCGTTGCGACCGATCCGAAGGGTAATTTTGAAGAGAAGCTAAAAGAAGCAGGGTTCTAAAAGGAGGCAGGATACTAGTTCCACTTTTTTCAGGTAAAAATTGTAAGCAAGATAAAATTTTATTGAGTGCTGAAAAACCTGGTGGAATAGTATACGTATTGAACATCAAACTCATTTTGAGAAAAATGATTACCTTAATATGAAATAGGAGGACACAATAATGGAGTTATCAGCGTTGCAGATTGTACTTATTTTTCTTTTTTCTTGTATTTGCGGGATGGGCAGTGTATTGGATGAATTTCAGACGCATCGACCGTTGATTGCGTGTACGATGGTTGGTCTGATTTTAGGCGATGTGCAGACGGGAATTATTCTAGGAGGAACATTAGAATTGATTGCTTTAGGCTGGATGAATATTGGGGCGGCACAGTCACCGGATTCAGCCCTGGCGAGTGTGATTTCTACTATATTAGTCGTTGTTGGTCAGCAGGATATTCAATCAGGAATTGCGATTGCGTTGCCAGTGGCAGCGGCGGGGCAAGTATTGACGGTTATCGCACGGACAATCACGGTAGCTTTTCAGCACGCAGCGGATCGTGAAGCGGAAAAAGCAAATTTCAATAAGATTATCTTCCTTCATTTCAGTGCCTTATTCATTCAAGCTTTACGAGTAGCAATCCCAGCTACGATTGTGGCGGCTTTTGTTAACGCAGAGATGGTGACAAATATGTTGAACATGATACCAGATGTAATCACAGGAGGTTTAGCAGTTGCCGGTGGGTTCATCGTAGTTGTCGGATATGCGATGGTCTTGAATATGATGAGCGTGGCATATTTGATGCCTTTCTTCTATCTTGGATTTGTCATGGGCGGTTATTTAGAGTTTAGTTTGTTGGCGTTTGGAATTATCGGGCTAATTACTGCATTGATTTACGTGCAGTTAAATCCGAACTTTAAGAAAAACGAGGTCCAAGGAAATCAGGTCGCAGCAGTTGTCGCCGGCGAGTTAGCCGATGATGAGCTGGAAGATTAAGGAGGAGTACAAATGGAAAATACTTCAACAGTAGAAACGAAAAAAGATATTTATGCGCAATCGCAATTAACGAAAAAAGATTTGATGACAACGTTTGTCTTTTCAAACTTCCAGCAGGCGTCCTTTAACTTTGAACGGATTCATGCGTTGGCTTTTTGTGTGGATATGATTCCGACGATCAGTCGAGTGTATAAAACCAAAGAAGAACAAGCAGAAGCCTTGAAACGTCATTTGACTTTCTTTAATACGACACCAGCTGTTTGTGGACCTGTTATCGGCGTAACGATGGCGATGGAGGAAGCACGAGCAAGCGGTGCGGATATCGATGATGGGACAATCAATAGCTTAAAGGTTGGGTTGATGGGACCTTTAGCTGGTGTCGGCGATCCATTAGTTTGGGGAACCTTACGTCCGATCACCGCAGCATTAGGTGCCTCGTTGGCTTTATCTGGAAATGTGATGGGACCAATTTTATTCTTCGTAGTTTTTAACGTGATTCGCTTGGCGATGAAATGGTTTGGATTGACTTACGGCTTCAGTAAAGGAATGGATATTGTTAAAGATCTGTCGGGCAATTTATTACAGAAATTGACTGAAGGTGCGACAATTTTAGGATTATTCATCATGGGGGTCCTAGTAACGAAATGGACCACTGTCAATATACCGCTAGTCGTATCGAAAACACCAGGTGCGGATGGCAAAACAGTTATTACAACTGTGCAAAATGTTTTGGATGATTTAGTTCCAGGTTTACCAGCGTTAGGTTTGACCTTGTTGATGATGTATTTACTAAAGAAAAAAGTCAGCCCAATCGTTTTGATTTTTGTGTTGTTTGCGGTAGGAATCATCGGTTATTGGTTAGGAATTTTAGCATAATATTATAGAAGAAATTAGGGGGAGCAGTAGTGAAAACGAAAGCAGTACGTTTATATGGTAAGAAGGATTTACGTTTAGAGGAACTTGAATTGCCTGAAATCAAAGAGAATGAGATTTTGGCTTCAGTCATCACTGATAGTATTTGTATGTCAACGTGGAAGTTAGCCAATCAAGGTGCGGATCATAAAAAAGCGCCCAATAATCTTGCGGAAAATCCGATTATTATTGGTCACGAATTTTGTGGCGAACTGTTGGAAGTTGGCGGCAAATGGGCACATAAATATAAAAAAGGAGAGCGGTATGTTTTGCAGGCGAACTTGCAATTAC
>ERZ791937.401-NODE-401-length-9739-cov-22.068360_pt1 | contig 9739 bp, 6 predicted proteins | sample MGYA00510124_ERZ791937 | MGnify/ENA primary metagenome ERZ791937 (study PRJEB30046, sample SAMN00993239) | human gut metagenome | study: EMG produced TPA metagenomics assembly of the A metagenome-wide association study of gut microbiota in type 2...
AATGTTTATTCATCCTGGCGATGATAGTTATCACCATTATTCTTTATGGGTATAACTGTCGGCGCAGAATCCTACCTTTTATCGTGTAACGATGCAAAATAATCCCGCTATAAATATGTGGGGATAAAGGCGGCCGGCAACAAAATAGCAACCTGATGAAATCTTGACGGAAACAACCACTATTGGTTTGATGATACCCGACGGCAGTCCTACTCTTGCGCCACTCGTTCGTCGCTCTGAACGCCAGTGGTTGCAGTGGACACTGGCGTGGTTGGCTCATTGAATAGTGAGTGGCTAGCACATGACGGGTTTCAGGGGTAATACGCCAAATACCAATACAATTGCTGATTAAATGAGCTAATTGCCGACGTTACAGAAAGTGCCAAAAAATGTAAGAGGGATGTCGGGTGATAAACGCGCTATTGCCCAACAGGAGTTTCTGGAATTAGTCCTGTTCCATGGTCATTACAACTCTTAAAACATTACTTCAATATAATTAATGTGTATATCATTCTCGATATTAATTTATGAAGTGAATTTAATATATTCCGAATTCTTAATTTACATTACTAATGTATGGGGCATAACGTTAAGATTGCTATGTGCAGATTAAGATATCAGGGTGGGGCGGTAGCGTTTACAGATATTAATCAATTGATGAGAGTTATGTTAACTGCGTAATCATTCGCATAGGTTATTGATATTGAAGATAGATTAATAAAAATGCTGAGAATTAATGTTAAGAAATAGTAATGGGAAACGTTGATAACTTGCTTTGATTTCATTTTCTATGAAGATGATGCCATCAATACTGTATAAAGTAGGAATGTTGAAAATCAAAGAGCGTTTGTGTTTTATCTGAAAGATATTATTTTCAGGGGAAAGGATATGTCTTTAAGGAGAATGACATCTGGTGAATTAACATTGGCCAGATCGATTTTTGAGAATACAATTGATTATAGTAAGGTATGGATCCACAATGAAAAATATTTGCCTGGTCAAGGGGAAAGAACAGCGATGACCCCAAACGGGGAAATGTATTATCCTGATGCTGTTTATAGTTCAGATTATTCATCGCAAACAATGCCTGGTGATCGTGAAACAGTAGCAGGTGCTTCTCACTTGTTTATTCATGAAATGATGCATGTTTGGCAATATCAGAAAGGGTATGCAGTTAAGTTGCGTGGTTTATTTTCCTGGGCGGCAAATTATCATTACGATCTTAATTTACAGTCAATTTCTTCTTATTCCATGGAACAACAAGCATCTATAGTTGCTGATTATTGGCTATTGATTAACTATGGACTGGTGGCTGATTTGGCAAATGTTAACTATGTAGGTGATACAACTGAATCAGTAAACACTCTATCGGAAAAATACAAAAAGGTGCTTAATTTATTTCCTGCGGGTGTCATATGAAGAGATTCTTTTTGTTTTTCTTTTTGTCAGGATGCACTGTTGGTGATTATGTTCGCCCATTGTTACCCGGTAATGTATATTTACAAGGCGGACGGATTTGTTCAAAACCAGACGATGGAAATATTATTTCAAATTATATTTTATATGAAGGTAAATATAGCAATGCAATAAAGCTAAAAAGAGTGAAAGGTCAGTTCGATCCCGTATGTATTGACATAAATGAGCTATCTCCAGATGTTATTTATATCGGGCAATATATGCTCTCTTCCGGAAGTAAAAAAGAATACTATGGTTTTAGCATAATTAGATCCGGAGTACGTATTTTAAGACTTGATGATAACCATATCAAATAACAGATTAAATAATTTTATTAGTTTCATTAATGTGCTTTAGGTGAATATTTTCACCAGGTTAACATGACGGTGCATTCTTCAAGGCATATATGGTTGATAGTATCTTCAGTAGCGCGCATAAGTATTGAGATGTTTTACGCCAGTTACGAATATATTGCATATTTTATTCTCTGTAAGATTTCTTATTAGCACTTAGCCATTTCTAGTTAAAAGGATTAATTATGAGTTTTGCAGCTACAGATTATCCATCCGGCGCACTAACTGGATCGGGTACACATAACGTGACTTTGAGCGGCAGCGCAGTTCCTGATGGAATGTTACTGTTTGCAAGCTTGGGGGGTACAGAAACAGTAGGGGAACTATTTACTTATTCTATTAAATTAAAAACGCCTGACACCCTGAACCTGGGCTATGTTTCCCCCGCAGCCAACCTGCAGCTCAAACCGATGGTGGGTAAAGATCTGTGCGTCAATATCGAATTGGATGGCGGCGGAAAACGTTATATCAGCGGGCTGGTGACGGCGGCACGCGTGGCTGGTCATCAAGGACGTTCGGTGGTGTATGAACTGCGGCTTGAACCGTGGTTAAAAATACTGACCCACACTAGTGACTACAAAGCGTTTCAGAATAAAAACGTGGTGGACATCCTGGATGAGGTACTGGATGAGTATCCCTGGCCAGTGGAAAAACGGCTGGTGGAAAATTATCCGACTCGCGCCTGGCAGGTGCAGTACGGTGAAACAGATTTCGCTTTTATTCAGCGCCTGATGCAGGAGTGGGGTATCTACTGGTGGTTTGAGCACAGCGAGAACAGTCACACGTTAGTGCTGGCTGATGCCATTAATGTCCACAAGGCATGCGCAGATTCGCCGCTGGTGTGTTATTACCAGAAAGGGCTGAAACTGGACAAGGAATTTATCCATACCATCACAGCAAATGAAAGTCTGCGCAGCGGACAGTGGGTGCTGAATGATTTCGACTTTATGAAGCCGCGTTCACTGCTGAAGAGCACCGTGGCTAATCCACGTGAAACCGGCCTTGCTGAATATGAGCACTACGAATGGCCGGGAGATTACTTCACAAAGAGTGAAGGTGAAATGCTGACACGCATCCGCATGGAAGAACAGCGTAGCCCGGGTAGTCGGGTACAGGGCAGCGGCAATATTCGTACCCTGATGACAGGTTTTACCTTCACCCTGGAAAACTATCCGACAGCCGAAGTGAACCGGGAATATCTGCTGGTTCAGACCACGCTATTTATACAGGACAATGCGCAACACAGCGGCCAGGAGCAGCATTTCTCTTACTCAACCAGTTTTGAACTGCATCCCACCAGCGAAGTTTACCGCCCACAACGAACCCTGAGTAAACCCCACACTAAAGGCCCGCAGAGCGCCATCGTCACCGGCCCGGCAGGGCAGGAAATCTGGACAGATAAATATGGCCGGGTGAAAGTTCAGTTTGGTTGGGATCGTTACGGTAAGAATGACGAAAACAGCTCCTGCTGGGTTCGTGTCAGTTATCCGTGGGCGGGTAAAGGATTCGGTGGTATTCAGATCCCGCGCATTGGTCAGGAAGTACTGGTGGATTTCAAAAACGGTGATCCGGATTTACCGATAATCGTTGGGCGTACCTACAACCAGGACACCATGCCACCGTGGGGACTACCGGGCGCAGCGACGCAAAGCGGATTTTACAGCCACACTATCGGCGGCGGCCCAGCCAATGCCAACGCCCTGCGTTTTGAGGATAAACCTGGCGGTGAAGAGGTCTGGCTACATGCCGAAAAAGATCAGCGGATTGAAGTAAATAATAATGAAAGCCACTGGGTGGGGAATAATCGCCTTAAAGTTATAGATAAAACAGAAACAGCGATTATTGGTGAGAAGCGTTCTCTTACAGTTCAGACAGATGATATCTCTCTCGCCGGAGGGGATAAAACGATTCAGACAGTACAGAATTTACGCCTTGCTGCGGGAGATTCCATAATTCTTAGCTGCGGAAAAACCATCCTGCAAATGACCAGTGACGGAATGTTTAATATAACCTGTAAAAACTTTAATATTACTGCAACGGAGAATGGAAAAATAAATACACAATCAGGGCAGCTTGATTTAAATATGAATGACAGAGCGGCAGATATACCTCCGCCTGGAACATCGGAGAAAACAACTCTTCAGTTGGCGATAGACGTCACTTTCATGACTAAAAATAAATAAAAACCATCATTAAACAATTTATTAATTAAAAAGGACTCATGCCATTATGACGGAGTATTATCTCAATGAAACTGTTGTAACTTTTCCCGGGAATATTATTCAGGACAGCACTATTAATATGCTGCGCCTCAGCGATCCCGACGCTGCACTCATTATCAGCCGGGGCCAGATGCAGGAAGGGGACGAATTAGCCTCCCAGATTGAACAGCAAATGAAAAAACTGGAGAAACAGGTAAAGGATCTTCACTACACGCCAGTTCAGGTAACACGGGTAGGGATTAATGACGGTGAAGAAGGGCTGGAAATACAGAGCCAGTTTCTCCGGGGTAACGAGCAGGTGTACCAGTGTCAGGTGGCATTTGTATTGCCGGGTGAGCGGGTCATGATGGCCTTCACCTACGCCAGAACCACACCGCTGACCCCGGCAGATATGACGCGCTGGGCTGAAATTAAAAAGAATCTGCGCTTCAGGATGCGGCAGGAAGTCAGGACGAATTAATCATACAGGGAACGGGACATGGAAGAGGCATTCTGGGCGGCAAGACAGGGTGATGCCCTGCTGCATACGTCGTTTATGGCAGATGTGCTGGGGGCGGTGCTGGAGGTGGCCGCAAATGTCGTTATTGATGCCCTCATTGTCGGCACAACCTCGTTACTGGCGACGTCAGTGGGGATCACGATGGGGTGCACGGCCGTCGTGCTGACCGGTTTTGTGGCGGGTGTGGCGATGGTGTACACCGGCGTGACAGAAAAGGTCAGCGAAGCCTGTTCAGACCTCGCAAATATGCTTTTCCCGCCTCAGATTGAAGGTTACATCCTCACCGGCTCTGGCGACACATGGATCAACAGCAAACCTGCCGCGCGGGCAGCGGCGACTGCGGCATCGCGGCAGGACATTGAGGCGCAGGAAGCGCAGGCGAAGGCGGAACAGGAAGAAGCGCAGCGTCAGGAGGATGCCAGAACGTTCCGGGATGTGGCCGGGGAATATCTGGAAATGGCGGGGGCCATAGCCCTGGTGGTTAACCCGGTGACAGGGCCTGTGCTGATGTCCCGGGCGCTGCACGACCAGCTCAGTACGGAAGAAGGGCGTTCTGAAATGGTGGATGGCGTGACACATTTTGTGTCGGAACTATGGCAGCCCACTGTGGCCAGTGCGGCCCCGGGCTCCACCCCGACCCCTGACGATAAAATCGACTGCCATAAACATCCTTCCTCACTGACGCAGTTTCTCGCACAAAAAAAAGCCGCCTTTCTGGATGACCCCCTGGGAACGGCCCTTAACCTGCTGAGTCCGGGCGGTATGCTGGAAACCGCCTTTCAGGGAGTGAATGCGGTTATTGGCAGCATCAGTAATCTGTTCAAAGGCGATGACGAGCCGCCCGCAGCGGAATATATCGCGGAAGGCGCGCGGGATGTGCGTATCAACAGCCAGCCGGCGGCACGCAGCGGGGCACGCTGTACCTGCGAGGCCAGGGTGGTGAATGAGCCGGGGAACGGGGCGTTTGTGTCACCGGATGTGCGCATTGGCGGTCCGTTACTGGTGGTCAGGGATATCAGAAGCGGCAGGTCGCAGATAACCCTGGTGGCAACCGTGGCGCTGATGTTTCTTCGCCCGGGCAAAATGCTTTCTAAAATCGCCTGTTTTGCTGCCAGTATCGGGATGAGCATGCTGACGCAGAAGGCCACCAGTGCCCTTCCGCATCCGGTCAATGCCGCCACCGGGGCCAAATACCTGGCCGATGACGATGACTTCGATTTCAGTCTGCCGGGCCACTTTCCGCTGGACTGGCAGCGCGTGTACAGCAGTCGTGACGAACGCACGGAAGGAATGTTTGGTCAGGGCTGGAGTGTGATGTATGAAGTCAGCCTCGTGCGCACACCGGGTAGCGCAGACGAAAACTGCATGACCTTTGTGTCGGGTATGGGGCGACGCCTGGATATGGAAGCCGTACTGCCGGGGGGCGGGTTTTACAGCCCCGGTGAAGGACTGGCGGTAAGGCGTGGTGAGCAGGGGCACTGGCTTATCAGCAGCGATGACGGGCAGTGTTTTCTGTTTGAGGCTGACCCGCACCACCCGCAGCGCCAGCGGCTGAAAATGCTGGGCGACCGTAACAGCAACTGTCTGAATCTGTACTACGACGACCGGGGCCGCATTGTGGAAATCAGCGGCGAACAGCAGCGTCCGTGCATCCGTCTGTATTACGAACTGGCGGCGCATCCCCGGCGGGTGACACAGATTTATCAGCATTTCCCTGAGACTGCACCTTTACTGCTGCGTCGTTACAGCTATGACGAGGCCGGCCACCTGAACGGCGTGTACGACAGCACGGGGCACCTGCTGCGTGAGTTTGCTTACGACGAAAACCACTGCATGACGCTGCACCGCCAGCCGGGCGGCGAAGGGTATTATTACCAGTGGGGCTGGTATGACGGTCCGGATGACGCGGCGTGGCGGGTAACGGGGCACCACACGGACAGCGGTGAACAGTACCGGCTGGCGTGGGACCTGGCGCAGCGCAGGCTGTGCGTGACGGACGGACTGGGGCGCACACGTTATCACCAGTGGGATGCGCAGAATCAGGTGACGGCGTACCAGGACGAAGCCGGACAGGTGACGACATTCCGCTGGAGCGACGAAGAACGACTGTTGCTGGGGATGACCGACCCTCAGGGCGGCAAATGGCGCTATGTGTATGACCGGCAGGGGCATATCACGGAGACGCACGACCCGCTGGGGCGGGTGGCGCAGACACAGTGGCACCCGGTGTGGCACCAGCCGGAAACGGAGGTGGACGCGGCGGGAAACACCTGGCGCTGTGTGTACGATGAACGCGGCAACCTTCTTGCCGTGACCGACCCGCTGCAGCAGAACACCCGGTATCAGTATGACCGCCACGGTCAGGTGGTGCAGATAACGGATGCGCGCGGGGGGAATAAATACCTCCAGTGGAATGAAGACGGGCAGCTCATGCGGCACACGGACTGTTCCGGCTCGCAGACGGCCTGGTTCTACGACGAACGCACGCGGCTTATCAGAATGACGGATGCGGAGAGCCACAGCACGCGCTACGGGTATGACGACAGCGGTCACCTGACGGAGGTGATACTGGCGGACGGCCGCACGGTGAATTACCAGTCAGACGCGGCGGGCAGGCTGGTAAAGTACACCAGCCCGATGGGGAGGATAACGCGCTGGCAGCGGGACGGGCAGGGCCGGGTGCGCAGCCGGACGGACGCGATGGGGCGCAGGACGGCGTTCGGGTACGACGCTTACGGGCGTCTGGTCACGCTCACGAACGAGAACGGAGAACGCTACCGGTTCCGCCATGATGTGCTGGACCGTCTGGCGGAGCAGATAAACCCGGACGGCTGCCGCCAGGCGTACCGCTACAACGCGCTGAACGCGGTCACGGAAGTGGTGTTCACCGGGGACCGGGGCGGTGAAATCCGCCACCGGCTGGCGCGTGATGCGGCGGGCCGGCTCACGGCAAAGGAGACAGCCGATGGCCGTACGGAATACGTCCATGATGCGGCAGACCAGCTACTGGAAATCCGCCGCCAGCGGCACGAAACTGACGCGCCGGAAGTTATCCGCTTCAGCTACGACAGACTGGGGCGGATGCTGAGCGAGGAGACGGCGCAGGGCATCCTGACCCACCAGTACGATGAACTGGGCAACCGGACTGCCACCACCTTTCCGGACGGCAGAACGCAGCGCCATCTGTACTACGGCAGCGGCCATCTCCAGCAGATAAATCTGGACCGGGAGGTCATCAGCGAGTTCACGCGCGACCACCTGCACCGTGAGGTGCTCAGAAGCCAGGGGCGACTGAGCACGCGGCAGCTTTACGACCCCGGCGGGCGGCTGAAGCGCAGGGAGACATACAGCGGGATGCGCGGGGTGGTACCGGAGACGTTCACGGACCGGCAGTACAGCTACAGTGGCGAGGATGAACTGCTGAAGACGCGGCACAGCCGGCGGGGGGAAACGGATTACTTCTACGACCCCACGGGGCGCATCACGGCGTGTCGTTCGGAGGATGAGGGGTATCTGGCGAGCTGGCAGTACGACGCGGCGGGAAACCTGCTGGGGAGGCGCGCGGGGGAAAGGGCCACGGCAGAAAACAGCGTGGTGCCGTTCAACCGGCTGATGTCTTACCGTGGTGTGCACTACCGTTATGACGAATTTGGCCGTGCTGTGGAAAAGGAGGGCCGGAGCGGAACGCAGAGTTACCGTTATGATGCGGAACACCGGATGGTGGAAGTGACGACAGCGCGGGGGACATACCGGTATGTGTACGATGCGCTGGGGAGGCGGACGGAAAAACAGCACATCAGCCCTGACGGTAAACCGTACAACCGGACAAAATTTTTATGGGACGGAATGCGGCTGGCGCAGGAGAGCAGGCCGGAGGGAACAGGCAGCCTGTATATCTACAGCGACCCGGGGAGTTATGAACCGCTGGCGCGGGTGGATAAGGCAGGCAAAGAGGGCCCGAACCGGATACTGTATTTTCACACGGATGTGAACGGCGCGCCGGAAGAGATGACGGACAGTGACGGGAAAATCGTGTGGGAGACGGGGTATCAGGTCTGGGGTAACACGATACAGGAGAAGGACCACGGCGGGGTGGAGCAGAACCTGCGCTACCAGGGACAGTACCTCGACAGGGAAACGGGGCTGCACTACAATCTGCACAGGTACTATGATCCGGATGTCGGGCGGTTCATGGTAACGGACCCGATAGGGCTGAGAGGCGGGTTAAACTTATATCAGTATGGGCCGAATCCGCTGTCATGGATAGATCCCCTTGGATTAAGTGGTAGCGGTCTTGTAAATGGCGTGCCTCAAAATCCTGGAATAGTTCGCCGTTTTATGTCAAAAGCTGAATATAAAGATTTCCTTAAAAATGGTTTTGTATTTGATCCAACAGATCCTCGAGGAGGAATAAGCGTCACCTCTGTTAAAGTTGATCCTAAAAACCCTGATGCGATAAAAAGAAGCACTGGGGCTTTAGGTGCTGACTATTATGTTGATATTGATACCACAAAGAAAAATGTTGAATTAAAAGGAAAAACGAAAGGTGGTGTAATGGACTGGAAAATTAAAGATAATGTTGATCCAAAAGATATAGTAAATCGAGGGAAAGTCAGGAAATGTTAGGTGATACCTTAAAACAGTTCAGTGACATATATAACCAATTATGGCATGACATAAGAAGTTATAATGGAAAGCAAAATGACTTTAACCAGTTCTTATCTCCTGAAGATATTTCAATATTGGAGTTTTTAGTAACTAATAAAATATTTCAATTAAAAGCATTCGAAATTCTTTTACACGTTGCTCCAGATAATGCACTTAATTTATTAAAAAGACGCTATCTTTCCCTTGATCTTTCTAATAACGCTAAAGATCATGTGGCAGATCTTGAAGTTATGCTATCTGATATAAAGGAAATCCTCGGTAAAGATAAACTTGAAGACATATTAAGTTGGTCAGGTTTTTTATTAGCTAACAAAAAGAATCAGAGGGTAATAGATGCTATAGATTTTGCTCAGGGCAATGATTGAAATAAAAAATGCCGGAAGATTAATGATTTTCCGGCTTTTTATTTTTTTAACTCTCATTCAGCACACTAAACATCCCGTCACGCATTCCCTTAACAGCCTGTTTAACCTGATAAAGCTCCCTCCGCAGTTCCTGTACTTCGTTGTTATCCGCGAGCAGGATCAGGCAACCTTCCGAGA
>ERZ791937.403-NODE-403-length-9734-cov-2.509144_pt1 | contig 9734 bp, 7 predicted proteins | sample MGYA00510124_ERZ791937 | MGnify/ENA primary metagenome ERZ791937 (study PRJEB30046, sample SAMN00993239) | human gut metagenome | study: EMG produced TPA metagenomics assembly of the A metagenome-wide association study of gut microbiota in type 2...
GACGTTAAAATATAAAAAATTAGATAAACAATTATTAAGATTCCACAAGAAAGATATACTAACAAATATCCTGGACTCTTAATAAATTGGCTTAGCAAATAAATGGCAAAGGTGGTATGCAAAATCCCAATGACCATCGGCGGAAAGAAAATCAAACTATTCTGTCGATAAATTTGCTTAGTTATCGCTTTACTAGAAACACCCATCCGTTTTAAAGTCACGTAATCTTGACGCTCACTTACAGCTGAAAAGAGTTGTCGTAACATCAAAATACTGCCCGTAATAAACAACGCTAAAATTGCCACAAACATGGAGACATATAAAGTCAAGCCGTTAATTTTTCGTTCATAGCGTAAAGAGGCGTAGCGATCATTCATATTTAGCCGCCAAGTTTCTGTGACATCATCTTGCGTATTCTTTACCTCTTCGTTAGGCATTTGTTTGGCAAAACCACTCAACTGCTGGTTATTTTTTTCATACTTATACAAAATTGGCGCTTGCCATTCTGTGGCAATCTGTTTATTTACGGCTTCATAAAGTTTTTCACGGCTTTTCGTGTCAACATTTACGGCGTTAATCTGATACTGAATGGAATTTTTTGTCACTTTCTGATAAAGGGCATCGGAAACGACAATCGTTGGTAAGGAATATTGCAATAAAAAATTACCTAGATAGTTAGGCAGCACTTGTTGCAGTTGTGCCTTCTCTCCTTCAACAAATTGCAGTTTCGATTCATAACGAGACATACCACTTAAAATATTGGTAAAGCTATCCATATAGATAACACTTTGGTCATTTTTTAAATGTAAATCGTTTAAATAAGGATTAATTTTTTGATAGTTGCGGTAATTTGAGAAGGATAAAACATTAACTGCTTCAATCGTTTCTTGTTCCTCTTGCGCTTGACCAATTCGCAAACTTCGTTCAATTCCAGTAATTTTATAAGAAAGTGTCACTTCATTTTTTATTTTGGTGTCCTTCGCTTCATCGAGAACTTTCTTCAATTTAGGATAGCTTTCCTGTGAAACTAAAAAGTCCACGGGGCCATCACTGTTGACCGTGTGCATACTAATCGTATACACAAAAACCATCACGCCGATCCCACTCAAGGCTGTCGCAATTAACAAGGTCAAACCAGTGAGTGTTTTGCTACTTTTAAATAAGTAGCGTTTGGCATTGCCTAAAGTAATCATACGTAAATCTTGGTAATACCATTTTTTTCTATGATTAAATAAGCGAATGATAAAATACATGGTATAACGGAAAAATAAATAAGTTCCCACCACACATAGACCCAAAATGATAAAAGGCGTCAATGTAATAATCATCGGAATCGAGATATCCAATGAATCATTTAATTGTTTATACACAATACCTGTCGCTAAATTCCGAAAATCAAACGCAATAAAATAACCAGCCAGTAAACAAATAGGTCCTAAAATACCTAGAAACTGCCGCCGTTTCGTTAAACGACTATAATTAATTTGACCAATTTTTTCTTGGTGCATAAGCTGCGACAATGGATAACGATAAATCATCCAAATACTTCTTAAGCAGACAATCAGAATCATAAATGCAAAAGCTACACCGGTTTCAATAACGGAACGCCAAGAAATATAGAAGAAACTGGGGACTTCTAAAAACATAACTTTGGCTAAAATCATTGAAAACAACTTGGTGAAAATCACTCCTAAAATAATTCCATTAATTAGTGAAACAAAGCCTAAAACTAAATTTTCTACTAAAAAAATTAGTGAAACTTGGCTCTTTCTCAAACCAATTAATCGATACAAGCCAATTTCTTGGCTACGTTTTCCTATAAAAAAACGATTTGCTGCCAACATAAAGCCCAAAATAATAATGGTGACTAAGGTACTACCGAGTCCTAAAGATCGCTTAATTTCGATATCACGGCCTGCACCTGCGAGAAGAGGCTGGTTGTAAGCAATCGCACGGAAACAATAATAAACGACCGCTGCAAAAGTCATACTAATGTAATAAACCAGATAATTAGGTACATGAGCTTTTAAATTTTTTAATGATAGTTTAAAAATCATTTGCGCGCCCGCCTCCACCAATCGTTGCTTGCATATCTATCACACGATTAAAAAATTCCTTACGTGATCCTTGACGAACAACTTCTGAGAAAATCGCACCGTCTTTAATGAATAAGATGCGATTGCAAAAACTGGCCGTGTACGGGTCATGTGTCACCATCAAAATTGTGGCATCATCATGCAGATTAATTTCAGCTAAATATTTCAACAATTCTGTTGCTGATTTTGAATCCAGCGAGCCAGTTGGTTCATCTGCAAAAATAATTTTAGGGTTCGTAATCAAAGCACGAGCAGCTGCTACCCGTTGTTTTTGTCCCACAGATATCTCTGGTGGATAAGCAGATAAAAGCTCCTGAATCCCCAAAATCGAAGTCACATGTAACAAACGTTTATCCATTTCTTCTAATGAAACTTTTTCTACAGCTAAAGGCAACAGAATATTGTCCTTCACATTTAACGTATCAATTAGGTTAAACGATTGAAAAATAAACCCCATTTCGTTTCTTCGAAAATCACTTAATTGATTATCTCGCATTTTTAAAATATCTTGTCCGGCGATGCGCACGATTCCTGCGGTTGGCAAAATAATCGAGGATAAGACATTCAACAGTGTCGATTTCCCAGCACCGCTGGGACCCATAATCCCCACAAATTCGCCTTCATCAACGGTAAACGAAATATTATCTAATACTTCTGTTTTATTATTTAAACGACCATATGTCTTGCTGACATGGTTTACTTCTACAATTTTTTTCATTTTTCTCGCTCCAACGTTTTGTTATTACTCTTATTTTACCAAGAAAAAATCTGAATGAACATCGTTTTATCTTACAATATCGTTCGGTAGTCAAAGAATAATTGGCATTTCGTGAATAAATCCGCAAACAATTATTATTTAATAATTGTTATTCTTTAGTGTTGCTTTTAGCAATTTGGCAAAAAACTCTTTGCTGTTTTTTAATTTGGACAAAGAATTTTTTTCACACAAAAAAATTTGCTCAATCCTTTTCTTCATTTGTTTTCATATTTTTTCAAAACAGCGCAAGCACAATATATAGTGTTTGTCTAGTGATATTTTACTAAAAATACGCAATATATCGATTGAATTTAGCCGACCTTTGTATTAGGATAGTTACTAACGAGATATAAGGAGCTGGATAAAATGATGAAGATTACTGATGAAAAAGCCGAGGATGTTAACCTCTCAACAATTAAAGTCGTCAAACGGGATGGTCGTTTAGTGACTTTCGATGATCAAAAAATATACGATGCTTTGATCAAAGCTGAACAAAAAATACATGACCAAGTCACTCCTTTGACACATCAAAAAGTCCAATCGATTGTTGCCGATGTCAATCGAGAAATTGCCGAACGTTTTACCAATAACGTAAAAATTTATGAAATTCAAAATATTGTGGAACATACTCTGCTATCCAACAACGAATATGCCTTAGCCGAAGAATACATTCATTACAGAACCCAACGTGATTTTGAGCGTAGTAAAGCGACTGATATTAATGTATCTATCGGCAAATTAATTAATAAAGATCAGACTGTCGTGAACGAAAATGCCAACAAAGACAGTGACGTTTTTAATACGCAACGTGATCTAACCGCTGGGATTGTTGGAAAATCAATTGGTTTAAAGATGTTGCCTTCACACGTGGCTAATGCCCATCAAAAAGGCGACATTCATTACCACGATTTAGATTATCATCCATATACGCCCATGACAAACTGCTGTTTAATTGATTTTAAAGGCATGCTAAACAATGGCTTTAAAATTGGGAACGCTGATGTCGAATCACCAAAATCAATTCAAACGGCCACTGCACAAATTTCTCAAATTATTGCCAATGTAGCTTCCAGTCAATATGGTGGTTGCTCGGCCGATCGGATTGATGAATTATTAGCGCCTTTTGCGGAACGTAATTATGAAAAACATTTAGCAGATGCGCAAGAATGGATTGAAGGAGAAGAACGCCAAAAAGCATTCGCTCGGAAGAAAACGAAAAAAGATATTTTTGATGCCATGCAAAGTCTTGAGTATGAAATTAATACCTTATTTACTTCCAATGGACAAACCCCTTTTACTTCTCTGGGATTTGGTTTAGGTACCAACTGGTTTGAACGAGAAATTCAACGGGCGATTTTACAAATCCGAATTAATGGTTTAGGGATTGAAAAACGAACAGCTATTTTCCCAAAACTAATTTTCACAATTAAACGAGGCGTCAATGCGCAACCTACTGATCCAAACTACGATATTAAACAGCTGGCACTGGAATGCGCAACGAAACGCATGTATCCTGATGTTTTAAACTATGATAAAATCGTTGAACTAACAGGTAGTTTTAAGGTACCAATGGGCTGTCGTTCCTTTTTACAAGGCTGGAAAGACGAACAAGGTGAAGAAGTAAATGTTGGCCGAATGAATTTAGGCGTTGTGACCTTGAACTTACCAAGAATCGCTTTAGAAGCGCAAGGAAGCCAAGAAAAGTTCTGGCAAATTTTAAATGAACGTTTAGCGATCGTTAAAGATGCTTTGGTTTATCGGGTTGAACGTGTTAAAGAAGCTAAACCAGCGAATGCACCGATTTTATACATGTATGGTGCATTTGGAAAACGTTTAGCTACACAGGATGCCGTAGATGAACTGTTTAAAAACAAACGTGCCACGGTTTCACTTGGCTATATTGGCTTGTATGAAGTGGCTTCTGCCTTTTACGGCGGTGCTTGGGAGGACAATCAAGAGGCCAAAAACTTTACACTGGATATTTTAAAAGAACTGAAAAAAAATGCCGACAACTGGGGCAATGAATACGGCTATCATTTTAGTGTCTACTCTACACCGAGCGAAAGCTTGACTGACCGTTTTTGCCGTTTAGATACTGAAAAATTTGGCATCGTCGAAAATATTACAGATAAAGAATATTACACAAATAGTTTCCATTATGATGTACGCAAAAATCCAACGCCTTTTGAAAAACTTGATTTTGAAAAGGATTATCCAAAATACTGTTCTGGTGGTTTTATCCACTACTGTGAATACCCCATGTTACAGCAAAATCCCAAAGCACTTGAAGCTGTCTGGGATTACGCTTATGACAAAGTTGGCTATTTAGGAACCAATACGCCAATTGATCATTGTTATGCCTGTGGTTTTGAAGGGGACTTCCATCCAACTGAACGTGGCTTTGAATGTCCAGAATGTGGCAATCATGATCCTAAGACTTGTGATGTCGTTAAACGGACTTGTGGTTATTTAGGTAACCCGCAAGCTCGCCCAATGGTACACGGTCGTCACAAAGAAATTTCCTCTCGTGTGAAACATTTAAAAAATTAAACTCGATTATTCTATAGAAAGAAGTTTTGCTGATGCGTAATCCGAAACCACAAGAATGGAAAACCGAAGACTACAGCCAAAAAAAGATTGCCGATTACAAAGCGTTCAACTTTGTTGATGGCGAAGGTGTACGCAATAGTTTATATGTGAGCGGCTGTCTCTTTGCTTGTGAAGGTTGTTTTAACAAAGCTGTCCAAAATTTCAATTACGGTACGCCGTTTACAGAATCTTTAATGAATCAAATTATTGAAGATTTGTCCCATGACTATGTCCAAGGTTTGACTCTTTTGGGTGGTGAACCTTTTCTGAATACAGATGTTTGTCTTAGTGTAGTCAAACGTGTGCGGGAAACATTTGGCTCAGCCAAAGATATCTGGTCTTGGTCTGGGTATACCTTTGAAGAACTACTTTTAGAAACGCCTGATAAGCTTGAACTACTCCATTCAATTGACATTTTAGTTGATGGGCGCTTTGAACTGGCAAAACGTAATTTAAATTTACAATTTCGTGGCAGTAGTAATCAACGGATTATTGATGTACCCAAATCACTTGCTGCTGGCAAAGCTGTTATTTGGGAAAAATGTCATGACGCCGAAACGTCTTATGAACAAATCAAAAAATCAATTTAAAAAAGTTAGCCCTTTAGCCATCTCTTGAGGATGTGTCTAAAGGGCTAACTTTTTTCCCATAAAGGTAAAACAATGTTTTCATACGCTAGTGGATCTAAATTCGTTAAAGTAATGCCTAATAAACGGATTCCTTGTTCTAAACCTAAAATATCTTCCCAAATTAAATTCGCTTGATAGAAAAGTTCTTCTTTTTTAGAAATATATTCAGGTAATGTCACACGTTTCGTAATCGTCGTATAGTCAGTATAACGAACTTTCAGGACTACTGTTTTGCCATGCTTTTGCACTCGTTGCAATGCACGCTCAACACCTGCTGCTAATTGTCTCAATTGAGCCGTAACCTGCTCTTCTGTCGTTAAAGGGGTGCCGTAAGTATGTTCCTTGCCTACCGACTTACGATCTCTAGTCACTTGAACTGGCGCATCATGGATACCACGGACTTTACGATACAATGAATAACCCATTTTACCGAATAACCGAATCAACGTCATCTCATCTTGCTTGTATAAATCTGCTCCAGTAAAAATCCCTAGTTCATGCATTTTAGGCACTGTTTTTTTGCCGATTCCGTGGAAATCTTCAATCGGTAATGCTTTCAAAAAATCTTCGGCCTCTTCTGGTAAGACAACCGTCAGGCCCTTTGGTTTCTGGAAATCTGATGCTAACTTGGCTAAAAACTTATTGTAACTAACACCTGCCGAGCAAGTTAACTGCAATTCATGCCAAATATCATATTGGATCATTTTCGCAATTTTAATAGCCGACTTACTGTTGACCTTATTTTCAGTTACATCTAAATACGCTTCGTCAATAGATACTGGTTCAATCACATCTGTATAGCGGCGAAAAATTTCACGGATTTCTTGAGAAATTTCACTATATTTCTGATAATTACCTGGCTTAAAAATGGCACTTGGACATAGTTCATACGCCTTTTGAGCACTCATAGCCGAGTGAATACCGTACTGTCGAGCAATATAATTCGCTGTGGTCACCACTCCTTTGCCCCCAGTATCACTTGGATGGCGCGCAATAACTAACGGATGTCCTACTAGCTCTGGATGATCTCGTTCTTCAACTGAAGCAAAAAACGCATCCATATCTATATGTATAATTTTTCTCGACGTATCTTTTTTTAAGGGAAAACGTAATTCGCTCATCATTTTGATTCGCCTCCTCCCTCCATTATATACGAACATCCGTTCTTTTTCAAATCTAGAATTGTCTAATTAGGTGCAACATTTCATTTTTTATTGAATACTATTTGGAAAAAATTATACATTCAAGAGGTACTTTCTTAAAAAATATCTCCTGAATGTTCAGTGTATTTACTATCTTAGTCTAAAGGGACACACATTTCACAATACCCTTTATCAAGTAATTTTTTATCATATCTTTCTAGGATAGGTTTTTCAACATTATTAGTAATATTTTGCTGTTTAAATATATCTTCAAACGTCATCCAAAACTGATTAACACCTTCGATGGTATGTTCAATTTGAAAAATCATGTATTTACCACCAGAGAATAAAGAACCAATATTTATATCTTTAGAATTAGGAAATGTCGATACTACGGAAATGCCAACATCATATCTACATTTACCTGGCGCTACCATTTCAGGATTATCTCTAGCAACTGCGTAGATAACAGTATCTTCATTAAATAAACCATTGTTTTGTATCCATTCCTTGAATGTTGCCATTAAGACATAGTTTTCTTCTCCATAAGGACCAATTCGGCGCATATAAGCAAATTGTTGAGTAGGGATAGTTTCAATAGTGTAATTCATAAAAAAATTCTCCAATTCATAGTTAGTTTTAATGACGTCATTTTCTCGAAGTTTCGATAGTATTACTGTATCTCTATATAAAATAAAGAGCAAGAAAATTTTTAAAAATTATAAAGTAACATTCAAAATAATTGAACTAAATGTCTTTGATATTTGGAACAACATTCTTTTTATTTTGGTGGTTTTCATTGAATTAATTTTTGTGATTTATCATAAAACACTTCCATATTTTTGCTTGTTCTTATGACAAGATTTTTGCGCTAAAGAAAGCGAATAGGTTCTAAACTTTGTAGTATTCCTTCTGAGCTCTCTCATAACAGTAGAAGGGCTTCTTTTGATTAAGCGTCCAATTCTACGGATAGTAAATCCAAAACCATGATAGAGAAAGATCATTTCTCGTTCACGTATCGTAAGGTGTGTGTATGAAGTCATAGCTGAATACCTCCTAGTTGATAGAATTCGTCAACACTATTATAACAGGTTTTTTCTCCCTCAATTTTCAGTGTCGTACTTAAATTATACATTCTAGAATTGAAACTTCTTTATTTCAACCAGAAAAAGCTGAAAATCCGTGAAGTTATAAACACAGATTTCCAGCTTTTTAATTAAACAACCAATTGTTTTTGTTGATTATAGTAGCCTTTATAGGCAAGATAAGTTGCAATTACTGAACCAATACTTGTTGCTGATAGCAACATAAAGGTCACCATAATCTGATATTTTATCGCATGGACCGGATCAACGCCCGCAAAAATTAAGCCTGACATCATCCCAGGCAAACTAACAATTCCGACAGTTTTGGCAGAATCAATCGTCGGCGCCATCCCGGTTTTCACACTTTGTTGGATGATTGGTAAAGAGGCGAGTTTGATAGTTGCACCTAATGCTAGTTTCTCCATTACCGCTTGCCGTTGGTTTTGAAAAAGAGTATCTAAATTGCGATAGCATAAACCAATTGCCACCATCGAATTGCTGGCAATCATCCCACTGATAGGAATGATTTGAGAAGGAATAAATTTAATAGAACCAGAAAAAATCAAAATACCAATGGTAATTCCCGTACTCCACCCAATTGCAATGAAAGAAATCAAAAAGCCCTTTTGTAATTGCTGGCTGCGTTTTTTTGCATTAAAGGCTGCGTTGGAAACAATCACCAAAACCATGATGAGCGTTAAAATAAGGTTATTGACTTGAAAAACATATTTTAATAAATAGCCGACTGCGACTAATTGAATGACTGCTCGAATCACACTAATAATAATATCTTTGGTAAAACCTAATTTTTCTTTAGTACTAATAATTAATGCGACCACCACTAGCATGGCTGAAAAAAATAAGGATAAATTATTAACTGCTAAATCCATCTGTCGGCGCCACCTTTCCTGCTACAATACGAATCACTTGCTGTGCTTGCTGAATTTCTTCGGTATCATGCGTGACACGAACCAGCGTGACTCCTTGCTCTTTGTTTAATTGGTTTAACAATTGATTGACAATCTGTTTGCTTTCTTCATCTAATCCCGTTGTAACTTCGTCTAATAATAAAACATCTGGTACAAAAATAATGTTTCGTAGCAAAGCAACCCGTTGTCGCTCACCACCAGAGAGTTCGGCTATTTTCTTTTCAAGATAAGCAGCGGGCAATTTCACTTGTTGGAGTAATGCCACGACTTTTTCCTGATTAAACGCTTCTTGTCTGACGGTAAATGGAAATAACAAATTATCATACACGGTTTCACCAAATAAAGTTGGCTGCTGAAAACAATAAGAAACCTTTTGGCGGTATGTTTCGATTGGCATTGTAGTAATTGGCGCTTCTTGATAAAAAATTTCGCCTTCTGTAGGACTTAATAATGAAGATAAAATTTTTAAAAATGTACTTTTCCCGCTACCTGAAGGACCAACAATTG
>ERZ791937.404-NODE-404-length-9715-cov-2.312940_pt1 | contig 9715 bp, 8 predicted proteins | sample MGYA00510124_ERZ791937 | MGnify/ENA primary metagenome ERZ791937 (study PRJEB30046, sample SAMN00993239) | human gut metagenome | study: EMG produced TPA metagenomics assembly of the A metagenome-wide association study of gut microbiota in type 2...
AATTTTCGGAAATTCCTTCTTATTTCTCGGAGTTAAACACTTCTGTCCCGACCTCGATTTAATGAATGATCCATTTTTTTGCGTATATTAATGAGGAGGGGATTTTATGGACATCACAGATTTAGTCAGCGTATTACCCGGTGTTGGCCCAAAACGTGCTGAAAATTTACAAGAACTGGGGATTGCTACAATTGAAGACTTATTGACGTATTATCCCTTCCGCTACGATGATATCCAAGAAAAGGATTTAAGCGAGATTCAGGATCAGGAAAAAGTTACGCTAAAAGGGCTAGTGGTTTCGGAAGCAGTCGTTAGTCGGTACGGTTATAAGAAGAGCCGGTTAACGTTTCGAATGATGCAAGAACATGCGGTCATTAATGTTTCCTTCTTCAATCAACCTTTTTTAAAAGACAAAGTAGTTCTTTCCGAAGAAATTGCTGTTTATGGCAAATGGGATGCCAAGAGAAAATCATTAAATGGCATGAAAATCTTAGCTTCTAAAGGAGACAATGAAGATTTCGCCCCCATTTATCATGTAAATAAAAAAGTCCGCCAAAGCACGTTGGTTCAGTTAATCCGCACTGCTTTTGAAGAGTATGGTTCACTGGTTGAAGAGATTTTACCGAATGATTTATTAGAAAAGTACCGCTTGATGCCTAGAAAAGAAGCAATGTGGGCGATGCATTTTCCCAGTAATCCAGAAGAAAGCCATCAAGCCAAACGGCGAGTAGTCTTTGAAGAGTTTTTCCTTTTCCAACTTAAAATGCAAGGATTGAAGAAACAAGAAAAAGCGGAAAAAAATGGTTTAGCTATTCAATATGACGTGGATCGCTTAAAAACGTTCACCCAAGGACTGCCTTTTGAATTGACAGGCGCCCAAAAAAAAGTGACCAATGAAATTTGTCGAGACTTGCGAAGTCCGAAGCATATGCAACGATTGCTTCAAGGTGACGTGGGGAGTGGGAAAACGGTAGTGGCTGCGATTGCGCTATACGCCACCATGACCGCTGGCTTTCAAGGGGCGTTAATGGTTCCGACTGAAATTTTAGCGCAGCAACACATGGAAAGCTTACAGCAGTTGTTTGATCCATTAGAAGTGCGAACGGCCTTATTAACAGGTTCCACCAAAACGAAAGAACGTCGTCTAATTCTCGAAGAACTGGCCAATGGCGAGATTGACATTGTGGTAGGGACCCATGCTTTGATACAACAAGATGTCAGTTTCCATCAATTAGGTTTGGTAATCACCGATGAGCAACATCGTTTTGGTGTGAATCAGAGAAAAATATTAAGAGAAAAAGGCTTAAAACCAGATGTTCTATTTATGACGGCCACTCCGATTCCTCGAACGCTGGCCATTACAGCCTATGGCGAAATGGATGTATCAATCATTGATGAAATGCCAGCTGGACGGATTCCAATCGAAACACGTTGGATTCGGCCGCCGCAGTTAGATACTGTTTTAGAATGGATGGAAAAAGAGCTAGCTCGAGGACATCAGGCCTATATTATTTGTCCATTGATTGAAGAATCAGAAGCTTTAGATGTGAAAAACGCAACAGAAATTTTTGAACATATGCAAAGCTTTTATTCCCCGAGATATCAAGTGGGATTACTACATGGTAAAATGAAAAACCAAGAAAAAGATGACATTATGCAGGAGTTCAAAGACAATCAGCTACAATTATTGGTTTCTACCACCGTTATTGAAGTTGGCGTGAATGTACCAAATGCCACGGTGATGTTAATTATGGATGCGGACCGGTTTGGGTTAGCACAATTACATCAGTTACGGGGACGTGTTGGGCGTGGCTCCAGTGCATCTTATTGTATTTTAGTGGCCAATCCGAAAAATGAAATGGGCGTTGAGCGTATGAAAATCATGACAGAAACCACCAATGGTTTTGTCTTGAGTGAGCGTGATTTGGAACTTCGCGGACCTGGGGAAGTGTTCGGTGCACGGCAATCAGGGGTGCCTCAATTTGCGGTAGGAGATATCGTGACGGACTTTAACATTTTAGAAGTTGCGCGCCAAGAAGCAAGTGCCCTATGGAAAGTGAAAGAGTGGTGGCAATATCCTGCTTATCAAGGCTTAGCCAATCGAGTGAAACCCCAAGATGAGGCAGCCCAATTTTTCGATTAGAAGAGGTAATTTTTGAAGCCAGAAAGTAAAAGCCAATGCGTATTTCTTTGAAAAAAATATGTTATACTTGTTAGGAAACAAAAAAGTAGGAGGGAATCACTCATGAAAATTGCTGTAGATGCAATGGGTGGAGATAACGCCCCACAAGCAATTGTTGAAGGGGTTATGCTTGCCAAACAAGACTTCCTAGACATTGAATTTCAATTATATGGAAAAGAAGCCGAAATAAAAAAATACATCACCGATGAAAAAAACATTACGATTATTCATACCGATGAAAAAATTGCTAGTGACGATGAGCCAGTTAAAGCAATCCGTCGTAAGAAAACTGCTTCCATGGTTTTAGCAGCGCAAGCAGTTAAAAATGGGGAAGCCGATGCGATTTTTTCTGCAGGCAACACCGGAGCGCTATTAGCAGCGGGTCTGTTCATTGTCGGCCGCATCAAAAATGTGGAACGTCCCGGTTTGATGTCAACTTTACCTGTCATGGGAGAACCAGACAAAGGGTTTGACATGTTAGATTTAGGAGCCAATGCAGACAATAAACCAGAACATTTGGTTCAGTATGCCGTTTTAGGTTCATTCTATGCTGAAAAAGTTCGGAACGTTCAGAATCCTCGTGTCGGTCTATTAAATAATGGAACTGAGGAAACAAAGGGCAGTGAATTAACGAAAAAAGCCTTCGAATTGTTAGCAGCAGATGAAACGATTAATTTTGTCGGAAACGTTGAAGCACGAGAATTATTAAATGGCGTAGCTGACGTGGTGGTGACAGATGGCTTCACAGGAAATGCCGTTTTAAAATCCATCGAAGGCACAGCTATGAACATGATGAGCTTGCTGAAAACAGCGATTCTTTCTGAAGGTGTCAAAGGAAAAATGGGCGCCTTATTATTAAAGAATGCGTTGCGTGGCATGAAAGACGAAATGGACTACTCAAAACATGGGGGAGCGGTTTTATTTGGCTTAAAAGCGCCAGTCATTAAAACGCATGGGGCCACGGGTCCTGATGCCGTCCGCTACACCATTCGTCAAATTCATACAATGTTAGAAACCCAAGTTGTCCCACAATTAGTGGAATATTATGAAGGCAAAGCAGAGTAATTTGCAATTGTCTTGACATCAGTTTGTTACTCAAATGAAAAAAAGATGGACAAATACCCAAATTGTGAGTACAATGTATCTTAGCGTTTTAGTAAAAGAAAGAACCTTTTTTCAAAAGCAGTGGAGGTGAATACAGTTGACTCGTGAAGAAGTACTTCAAAAAGTAGCGAAGATTATCTCAAACCACTTTGATATTGAAGCGGATCAAGTAACAGATCAATTAAACATTAAAGATGATTTGAACGCTGACTCAATTAGCGTAATGGAGTTTGTTTTAGAACTTGAAGATGAATTTGGAACAGAGATTTCAGATGAAGATGCAGAAAAAATTGAAACAGTTGGTGCCGCTGTAGATTATATTGTGAGTAATTCATAAAAAATAATAAGACAAAGTCGATTAACATTCCTGTTAATCGACTTTTTTTGTGTACATAATGGTTATTTTATTAAGCAATAAGGCTATTTTTACACATATTTTTGTAAAAAAAATCATACATGTAAAAAAATAACTGCGAAAAAAGTTATTTTATCTTGCTTTTTATGGAATAATTCTATAAAATTATGAAAAAACAATGAGCTGTAAATTAACATTGATAAAAATTAGAAAGTGCTATCATTAAATATTAGTTAATTTATATAATGTTTTTGAAAGGACGTAAGGGGTGCGTATGGATGCAAGGAAATGAACAATTACTAGAGGTTTCAGGATTAGAAACAGCATTTAGAATCAAAGATGATTATTATAATGCCGTCGATGATGTTTCATTTGAATTGAAGAAAAATGAGATTCTGGCAATCGTCGGAGAATCTGGTTGTGGAAAAAGTACCTTAGCAACAACGATTATGGGCTTACATGATCCCAATCATACCAAAATTACTGGGGAAATTTTATACAACAATTTAAACTTAACTACGTTTAATGAAACATTGTACAACAAAGTCAGAGGAAACGATATTGGGATGATTTTCCAAGATCCGTTGTCTGCACTGAATCCGCTCATGCGAATTGAAGACCAAATTAAAGAAAGTCTCACGTATCATACCAAAATGACCGCACAACAAAAACAAGCACGGGCCATTGAACTGTTAGATCAAGTGGGGATTCCCAACCCAGAGCGTGTCGGGAAACAGTATCCTCATGAATTGTCTGGCGGCATGCGCCAACGGGTGATTATTGCCATTGCAATCGCGTGTAAACCACCGATTTTAATTGCAGATGAACCCACAACGGCCTTAGACGTTACCATTCAGGCACAAATTCTCGATTTGTTAAAAGATTTACAAGAAGAAACAGGGAGCGGCATTATTTTAATTACCCATGACTTAGGTGTAGTTGCGGAAATGGCTGATCGTGTAGCGGTTATGTATGCGGGTCAGTTTGTAGAAGTAGCCACTGCTGAAGAATTGTTTAGTCATCCGAAACATCCATATACACGTTCCTTACTTCAGTCCATTCCCCAAGAGAATTCAGATGAAGAAGAACTTCATGTGATTGAAGGGATTGTTCCTTCGTTAACCAAATTACCTAGAAAAGGTTGTCGGTTTGCTCCACGAATTCCTTGGATTGATGCATCGGAACATGAAGAAAATCCAACATTACATGAAGTTGCACCGAATCATTTTGTTCGTTGTACATGTTATAAACATTTTCATTTTAGAGACGGGGAAGGGGAAGCGTAATGACAGAAATTATTCAAATTAAAGATTTAAAAGTTCATTATCCAATTCGCAGCGGCTTCTTCAATCGAATCACTGATCATGTTTTGGCGGTTGATGGTGTGGATTTCATGATTGAACAAGGTAAAACGTATGGGTTAGTTGGTGAATCGGGTTCTGGAAAATCAACGACAGGAAAAGCAATTATTGGTTTAGAAAAAATTACAAATGGTGAAATTATTTATCAAGGACAAGATGTAACCAAGCCGCGAAGTCGAAAAGCGATTGGATACAACAAAGATGTCCAAATGATTTTCCAAGATTCGATGTCAAGTTTAAACCCTAAAAAACGAGTACTAGATATTATCGCCGAACCAATTCGAAATTTTGAACGGTTAAGTGACCAAGAAGAAAAGAAAAAAGTCAAAAGTTTGTTGGATATTGTGGGGATGCCAGAAGATGCGTTGTACAAATATCCTCATGAATTTTCTGGTGGACAACGCCAACGTTTAGGCGTCGCCCGAGCGGTGGCTACTAGCCCCAAATTAATTATTGCAGATGAACCTGTTTCAGCACTGGACTTATCTGTGCAAGCACAGGTATTGAATTTTATGAAGAACATTCAACAGGAATATGGGTTAAGTTACTTATTTATTTCCCATGATTTGGGCGTAGTTAAACATATGTGTGACAACATTGCCATTATGTACAAAGGCCGTTTTGTAGAAATCGGTACACGCCAAGATATTTACACTAATCCACAACACATTTATACCAAACGCTTACTTTCAGCAATTCCTAAAATTGACGTAGCGAACCGAGAAGCTCACAAAGAAGAACGAAGAAGAGTTGAGCAAGAGTATCGGGAAAATCATAAAGACTATTATGATGAAAATGGGCGGGTTTATAACTTACATGCGATTATTCCAACCCACCAAGTAGCGTTAAAAAATGGAGGTGCTGAATAATGTGGAAAACAATTTTACGCCGTTTGTTATTGATGATTCCGCAAGTGATTATTTTAAGTGTCTTGATTTTCCTATTGGCTAAAATGATGCCAGGTGATCCGTTTACAGGATTGATTAATCCGAACCAAGACCCGAAAGTGATTGAAGCCATGCGCGAAGCTGCCGGGTTAAATGATCCTTGGTACGAACAATATTTCCGTTGGATTGGCAATGCCTTACATGGAGATTTTGGGCATAGTTTTATCTTTAAATTACCTGTGTCCACGCTCATTGCTGGTCGGGTGGGGAATACGATTGCATTGGCCGCTGTATCAGTCATAATCACTTATTTAATCGCCATTCCTTTCGGTTTAATTGCTGGCCGTTACCAAAATTCATGGTTTGACAAAATGGTGGTTATCTACAACTTCTTCAGTTTTGCCGTGCCATTATTCATCTTTGCCTTGATTATGCTCTTTATTTTTGGGTATCGCTTAGACTGGTTCCCAACGAGTGGAACCGTGACTGTTGGTTTGGCTGAGGGAACATGGCCGTATTATTTAGATAAACTGAAGCATTTAATTTTACCAGGGGTCACTCAAGCGTTGCTAGGGACAGCGGTCACTATTCAATGTTTGCGCAGTGAAGTGATTGATGTTAAAAACATGGACTTTGTTCGTACTGCTCGTTCAAAAGGAGTGCCAACGAATAAAATTTTTAATCGACACATTTTTAGAAATGCAGCATTACCAATTGCCTCTCAATTAGGTTATGAAATTACTGCTTTGATTGCCGGATCAGTCGTTATTGAAAAGATTTTTGCTTTCCCAGGAATTGGAAAATTATTTATTGATAGTATCATTCAACGTGACTATTCCGTTATTACCGCTCTCGTGTTGATTTTGGGATTGGCAACCCTTATCGGAACCTTAATTTCTGATATTGTAATGAGTATTGTTGATCCAAGAATTCGAATTCAGTAGAAAAAACACGAAGAAAGGGTGATAAAAATGGAATTGACAGAAGAAAAAAGAGAAGAAGTCTTACAAGAAAGTATTCCACCAATGGGCTTTCGGATGATTGCGCGAGAATTCGTCAAAGAAAAAATGGCGATGTTTTCTTTAATCCTTTTGGTCATTATCTTATTAGCCGTTTTTATCGGTTCGTTAGTGTTAGACCAAAGTGCCGTTATGCATGTAAGTATTTTAGATAAATATGCGGAACCAGGTACCGTTACAATGAATGGCACCAAGTTCATTTTAGGTGCCGATGAAGGTGGTCGTGATGTTTTAGGACAATTGATTATCGGGGCTAGGAACTCGATTTTAATCGGTTTTGCCATTACGATTATTACGTCTATTATCGGGGTCGGTTTAGGGATTATTTCCGGTTATTATGGAGGCATGATTGATAATATTTTGATGCGTATCGTGGATTTTATTATGATTTTGCCAATTATGTTAATTATTATTGTGTTCGTTTCCGTGATTCCTAAATATAGTATCTGGTCCTTTATTTGGATTATGTGTGCGTTTTATTGGGTTGGAAAAGCGCGGTTGTTCCGCAGTAAAACGTTATCTGAAGGGCGCCGAGATTACGTTAGTGCCTCTAAGACAATGGGAACAAGCGATTTTAAAATTATGTTTCGAGAAATTATGCCGAATTTAAGTTCGTTAATTATTACGAACTTAACGATTAATTTCGCGGCCAATATCGGGATCGAAACAACGTTAACTTTCTTAGGCTTCGGGTTACCACAAAGTGTCCCAAGTTTAGGAACCTTAATTGGCTACGCCAGCAGTGGGGATGTATTAGTCAATAAACAATGGGTTTGGTTACCTGCATCAATTCTAATTTTAGTCTTGATGTTAAGTATAAACTATGTTGGACAAGCATTTAAGCGCTCAGCAGATGCACGACAACGATTAGGCTAATTAGCCAAAAAATGAGGGAGGAAAAGAGATGAACAAGAAACGGATTTTAGGTGCAATCACGTTAGCTTCTGTGTTAGTATTCGGGTTAGCTGCATGTGGTGGCGGCAATAAAGGCGGGGGCAATAAAGCAACGGAAACAGAAGACATTTCAAAAATGCCAATCGCTGTTAAAAATGATAAAAAAGCAATTGATGGCGGGACATTAGATGTCGCTGTAGTTATGGATACACAATTCCAAGGACTTTTCCAGCAAGAATTTTATCAAGACAACTATGATGCACAATACATGCTTCCAACAGTACAGCCATTATTTAACAATGATGCAGACTTTAAGATTGTCGATGGGGGTCCTGCGGATCTGAAATTAGATGAAGATGCCAATACAGCAACCATTAAATTACGTGACAATTTGAAATGGTCTGACGGTAAAGATGTGACGGCAGATGACGTGATTTTCTCTTATGAAGTCATTGGTCATAAAGACTATACAGGGATTCGTTATGATGATAACTTTACGAATATTGTTGGCATGGAAGACTACCATGCTGGTAAATCACCAACCATTTCTGGCATAGAAAAAGTCAATGATAAAGAAGTTAAAATCACTTATAAAGAAGTTCACCCAGGAATGCAACAATTAGGTGGCGGTGTTTGGGGTTCAGTTTTACCAAAACATGCCTTTGAAGGAATTGCTGTTAAAGACATGGAATCAAGCGATGCAGTTCGTAAAAACCCTGTGACTATTGGACCATACTACATGAGTAATATTGTGACAGGTGAATCTGTTGAATACCTACCAAATGAGCATTACTACGGTGGCAAACCTAAATTAGATAAATTAGTGTTCAAATCTGTTCCTTCTGCGAGCATTGTAGAAGCGATGAAAGCGAAACAATACGATATTGCATTATCAATGCCAACAGATACGTATCCAACATACAAAGATACTGAAGGGTATCAAATCTTAGGACGTCCCGAACAAGCCTACACGTATATTGGCTTTAAAATGGGTACGTTTGACAAAGAAACCAATACAGTGAAATACAATCCAAAAGCTAAAATGGCAGATAAAAGCTTACGTCAAGCCATGGGCTATGCAATTGACAATGATGCAGTCGGCCAAAAATTCTACAACGGCTTACGAACAGGGGCAACAACGTTAATCCCGCCAGTCTTCAAGAGCTTGCATGATAGCGAAGCGAAAGGCTATACGCTTGATTTAGACAAAGCGAAAAAATTATTAGACGATGCTGGTTATAAAGACGTAGACGGCGATGGCATTCGCGAAGACAAAGAAGGCAAACCACTAGAAATCAAGTTTGCTTCAATGTCAGGCGGCGAAACTGCACAACCACTTGCTGATTACTATGTCCAACAATGGAAAGAAATTGGCTTAAACGTAACGTATACAACAGGACGCTTAATTGATTTCCAAGCATTCTATGATAAATTGAAAAATGATGACCCAGAAGTAGATATCTATCAAGGCGCGTGGGGCACAGGTTCAGATCCTTCACCAACCGGCTTATATGGTCCAAACTCAGCCTTTAACTATACACGTTTTGAGTCAGAAGAAAATACTAAATTACTTGATGCGATTGATTCAAAAGCATCATTTGATGAAGAAAAACGTAAAAAAGCCTTCTACGATTGGCAAGAGTATGCCATTGATGAAGCGTTTGTAATCCCAACGCTTTACAGAAATGAAGTCTTGCCTGTCAACGACCGTGTAGTTGACTTTACTTGGGCAGTTGATACGAAAGATAATCCATGGGCAACGGTGGGTGTCACTGCGGAAAAACGTTAAACAACGTTCCGCTGATTTAATAGAGATAGAACGAGGTCGGGACAGAAGTGTTTAACTCCGAGAAATAAGAAGGAGTTGCTTCTGTTCCCGCCGTTTATCAGTTTTTGAGCGTGGAGCAAAAATC
>ERZ791937.405-NODE-405-length-9677-cov-27.283101_pt1 | contig 9677 bp, 6 predicted proteins | sample MGYA00510124_ERZ791937 | MGnify/ENA primary metagenome ERZ791937 (study PRJEB30046, sample SAMN00993239) | human gut metagenome | study: EMG produced TPA metagenomics assembly of the A metagenome-wide association study of gut microbiota in type 2...
CCAGGCTTGTCTGTAATCGGGGATAATAGAAATATGTTCCATCAATTTTTTAAGTTCCATTTTGTTCTCCTTAATTATGTAAGGAGTATTTGATCATGTATAAGCAATAAAAAACAGCTTCAGGTAATGAGGAATATCTCAATTTTTAAACATAAAATGCGAATTATTTAGTACAAAAAGTGAACTTCTGATGATCTTTCCCTGCAGTTTCTCATGCGGGTTATCGGCACCGGGGCGGTACTGCTAAATAACTGCGTCTAATACCGCTACACCTACCGTTTACTGACATATGGCATATCGCGTGAGGGCAACACACTGTAGACCAGATACAGCAGGGTCAGGCGCAGAAAACGCCCCGACGCCTTACCCCACATGGGCTAACCGAAAGTGGAGCACTATTCCGCGCAGCTATTTAGTTCACCTCGCTCTTAATAAATAGATAATTTTCATAATAGTATTGTATACCAGCACACCATCTGACCATTTACGTAAAAACTTCTACCGTACACATGCCAATTACGCACGCCAGGAGTGTTCAGATGCGCTTAAATCATCATTTAAATAGGCAATAAGATATTCATTAAAGTTTTTATATCGAGATTCGCCATTGGAATCGTAAACCCATAACTCTGGCTCATCCTCAAAATCAAGCCATAGTAAGAATATTGACTCATTCCCAATATCACTTCCTGCAAAAAGAGAGAGGCGATTATCTTTGAACAAACTGTATGCGTGATTTGGCCAATCTTCCTTTAAACACTCCGCATGGTATTTAATTCTATCGACAGTGCTATCTTCAATATCATCACACCAAAGATTTTCCATATCCTGAATACTTAACCAGATGCCGTGAGTTGCATTTACCCACCGTCCATAATTTTCAAATCTCTCTTGAAGCATCGGACTCGCATCCCTATATATACCTTTTTCTAAGGTGGGAATCTTTCCATCAAATAAAGTTTTGGGATTATCTGGCCTTCGCGCTTCGTCATGATTTTGAAAAGCCATAGTCTTACTAATAGTATCTTCAATATTTTTTTTTAACATAGCAGGCCTCGTTTAAAAAAGTACAACTTTGGTGTATGTGGTTCCAGCAGGAATAGCCTGTGTAGCGCCTCCGACATAACTATTAACCCTGGAATGCAATGGTATTATCGGCCCTTCAATTGCGCCTCCCCAGCCTACGTCAGGCGTATGTCCTGGAGAGATTCCTTGAGGGTATGCAGAAGGATTTGCCGTTCTTGCATTATTAGCAGCTTTTGTAGCGTCTCCTCGCATTTTGGGAGTAACCGCTTGCCGGGTCATTGATCCCCCATTCGCTTCAATTTGCGCGTTCCAATCTGCAACATGCTTTTGCAGTGCCAAATCTTCTGGTGAACCAGGTTCGTATTTGTTTTTTATTTTTAATGTCCCATCCGCTTCCACGACAGCACAATTCATCAGCCCCCACGGATCACACCAGCCCACCGGGTCATGCACATATGACTGCGTGTTCAGCCCGCCCGACAGTTTCAGCGGATCCTGGCTTAAATACTGCCCTGTCCCGGCGTCGTAGTAGCGGTGTAAATTATACCACAGCCCGCTCTCTTCATCCTGCCACTGGCCCATGAAGCCCGCATCGCAGCTTTCACGCTCACTGTCCGGCGAGTCGTTTGCCGCCAGCCCCCACAGGCTGCGGTGTTTCGTCCACACCTTCCGCCCGTTCGCGCTGTACATCTCCTGTGGTGCGCCGTCCGGGCCGGTCACTACCGGGTAAAAATGGCTCCGGTCGTCATTCGCTGCCCGGCTTTCCTTCGCCAGCAGGTCAAATCCGCCCCGGTAGTGCCACTGCTCCCGTAGCGCCGGGCTGCCGTCTGCATAGCGTTTCTCACTGGTGGAAAGCGCTATTCCCAGCCACTGATAGCGTACTTCACTGACGGCGTGCGGGTGTCGTTTCCACGCCGCGCGGATAACGCAGCGTTTGGCAGTTCTCCGGCCAAAGGCGTCGTAGCTGTACTGCCACACCTCACCGTCCGGCGTCCGTACTTCGCGCAGCCGGTCGAAGTCATCCCAGCGGTAGCGCCACACCTGGGGGCGGAAGCCGCGTTTTTGTTCGGTGCGCTTTATTACCCTGCCGCAGGCGTCGTATTCGTAGCGGCTGTCGCCCGCCTGTGTCACACATTCACGGCTGTACTGGTGCTGCGACAGAATGCCGTTTATCCGGCTTTCCGCTATCTGCTCATTGACCGTATAGCGGTAGCGTTCTTCCTGCGCCGGGCCATCGGCGTCCAGCCGCAGTACGCTGGTTATCTGGTCGCGGGCATCGTACTGGTAGCACGTTTCCCGCTCCGTGCGCGTCTTCGACCACACCTCATGCCCGGTCAGGCGGCCCGATTTATCCCACGCGTAGCGGTGTTCGCCCAGCGGTCGCCACGACGCCACGCTCTGGTGACTGCCTGCCAGCCGCTCTGCGCCCTGTTTTTGCCATGCCGTACGTCCGCAGGTGTCGTATCCCTGCTCCTGCATATAGACCGCATGGTTCAGCGGCGTCTGCGCCAGCCAGCTTTCCTCATCCTCCGGACGGTAACGCCGGTTTTTTTCCAGGCCTGCGGGGGAATGGCCGAAGTCCATCCGGTGGCCGTTGCTGCGGTAGCCTGTCAGAATGCCCGAAGCGTCGTATTCTCTCTGTGTTTCCCCGTCCGGCGTTGTGGTGCCCGCCAGCCTTCCGGCTTCGTCGTAACGGTACTCCGTGCGCTGGCCGTCCTGCTCTTCCGCCACCAGACGATGGCGTTCGTCCCACTCCAGTTTTACCTCACTGGTGAGCGTATAGCCTGCTTCACTGCCGTCGCTGCGCTCATACACCTGTGCGCTCACCATCCGGTCATGGCGGTCGTACTGATAACACAGTTGCTGATGCTCGCCGCTGATGGTCGTCACCCGGCCATATTCATCCCGCGCATAGCGCCATACGCTACCGTCCGGGCGGTGTTTTTCTGCCAGTCTGCCCTGTTCATCGCGGATATAGACGGTTCTGCGCCCGGACCAGTCCTCCTCCCCGGCCATCTGGCCCGCCGCATCGTAGTGCAGCCGCCACTGCTGGTTGCCGCTGCGCGTAAGCTGCGTCAGCCTTGCTGCGCCATCGTAATTGCAGAGTATCCGTTGCCCGCCCGCGTCTTCCACTTCCCGCAGCAGGTCAAATGCCCCGTGACGGTAGCGCGTGGTCTGCCCCATGGCTCCGGTGTGGAGGGCGATTTTGCCTTCACCGTCATAGCGGAAGGTTTCTGCGCCACCGTCGGCCCGGATAACCGCACTCAGTTTCTCATGCGGGTTATCGGCACCAGGGCGGTACTGCCAGTTCACGCTGCGCCCTTCCGCATCCACCAGCCCCGTCAGCCGCAGCCAGCGGTCTTCCGTGTAATGGGTCGTGCGGCCTTCGGCATCCGTATGGGAAAGCAGGCCACCGCGGGCGCTGTAGCCCCACTGTTCGCGGCTGCCGTCCGGGTATGTCACTTCCTTCAGCAGACCGTCTTCGGTATGACGGTACTGCCAGTTCTGCCCGTTCACCTCCCGGCGGATAAGGTTTCCTTCGGCGTTATAGTGATACACCGCCGTGGTGCGGTGGTCCTGGTATGCCGTAACCTGGCCGAACTCGTCCCGCTGCCATTCCCGCTTACGCCCGTTCTGGTCCGTTTCACTCAGGATACGCCCGGCGTAATCACGCTTTATCTGCGTGATACGCCCGCCCGGCTGGCGGATACACAGCGGCTGGTCGTATTCGTTACGCTCCCACTCCGTGATACGCCCCAGCGGGTCACGCTGTTTTTTCAGCAGCCAGGATTCATCGAACCACAGCGTGGTGGTGGCTCCGGTGGCATCGGTGTAATCAGTTCTGCGCTCCTCCGGGAAGTAGCGGAAGGTATCGTTATACAGGCCTTCCTGTGTGCCAGTGGCAGTCACCCGGCCTTCATCGTCATAGCGCAGGTGGAAGTGTGTCGGGCCATTGTCGCGCCAGGAACTCAGCCAGCCCTGTTCGGTATAGGTATAGTGCAGCGCACCATTAAAGCGGGTCTGTACATCACTCAGCCGCTGTTCATCGCCGTGGCTGATGTAGTCATAACGCACCAGTTCGCTGCCGTCTGACTCGTCGGTCACACGGAATATCTGCCCCTGCGGGCCACACATCACCCGCAGACTCAGACCGCTGCTGTGGGTTACGTTTGTCAGGTGGCCGATGGCGTTATAGATGAAGTGAATTTCGTTGCGGTTGCGGTCTTTGATCGCCGTTAGTCGCAGGCGGCGTGCGCTGGGGGAGATGGGCGTAAAGATATAACCCAGTTGTGAGTATTCGTCGAAAATAATAGCCCGCTCACGGTTTCCCAGGAGGCGATAGTGCGGGACAAGCAGGTTACGGCTACTGTATGGTGCCTGCTCCGTGGAGTAGGCCGGACATAGCCCCTCAGCATCAAAGTAGGTGACGTTTTTCCCGTTGCTATCGAACTCCAGAAACTGCGACCAGTTACACAACCAGCGACTGCCCAGCAAACCACTAACCGGATGTCGGCCTGTATAAGCACGCTTCAGCGTCAGCGGTAAAATATGCGGATAGTTGAAATCAGTTCGGTAATCCAGATATTCACCCGTTCCGGTATCCACCGGATCGCTGAACCCCTGACTGATACGCTCATTTGCGGCTCTGTTTAACTGCTTTGCTCCCCATAGAGCTGTTAACACTTCCAGACTTGATACAACAGATTGCTCCAGCACCGTCATATCGGCATTAATCGGCCCATACTGTCCGGTTGTCTTATCAGCCGTGATGGTTTTACATCCTTCCTGAATAACTGCCGAGCAGGTAATTTTATGGCCCTTACGCGCCAGCGGCAGGCTGTTGACGGAAATAATTTTGCTCCCTTCCACTATCTGTGGAGGAGGACTGCCCGGATCCTTACTACATTCAACCGGATCAGTGACGCGAGCTACCGCTTTTCCTTCAAAAAAAACATTAGGTGAGCCTTCTACAATCTGCCCGGTTTCAGATGCCCAGCGGGAACCAATTACCATCGCTGCGCCACCGACAAATCCACCAGCTAATCCCCCGGCACCGGCAGCAACGGTGGCAGCCAGCACACCCAATGCCGCGCCCCCTGTAGCGACAACCAGAGCCCCCACCGCAATCCCTACAATAAGTCCACCGATTAACCCACCAATAGCACCCAGAAAGGAATTGTTATGAACAATGTGATGGCCCACACACGCCGGTATATCTGTTGGGCCGGAAACAGCGTGATCTTTACCCCAGGTATCCATGAACCAGTCACCTGCTTTGGTGCCCAGCCATCCCCCCAGCATCCCGCCAGCCAGTCCGGCAATCAAAGGGCCTCCAAATCCTGCAACAGCTTTGGCTATTCCGGCTGCACAGGTATTTGCTGCGGCGGCTGCCAGTCCCACCTTTGCCGTTGCTCCCACCATGCTGACAGCCATTATTCCAGTACTGGCAATATGTCCTGTGGTAGCAATACTCTCCACTGTTTCGGCATTACTGTCCCGTTGGTCCAGCTCCGCTAACTTCTCCTGCGCGCTTTTTTCCGTCATCTGTTCGTCCTTCCCGCTGAACTGGCTGGGTTATTTATCCTGCGGCATTCCAAAACAAAAATTCAATAATGCTCCCCGCATCGCTTTACGATCCTCCTCTGCCAGCGCCTGTGTTGAGGAATAGGTCAGCGTCAGTACTTGTCGCTCGTTCAGAATTACCAGCAGCAACTGCTGTATCATCACCCCCTTGTTATCCCAGCTAAATTCCCAGTATTCCGCCGGGCGCTCCTGTACATGACAGCGTTCTTCGACGGTGAACACCATTTTCGACAGTTCGGTACGGAATTTCTTTTTCTGCACCACCAGATAGTCATCAAACAGCGCACCATCTGGCAATATTTCACGGGTAACAACAACATTCGCCCCGGCAATCGCACTCAGTACTGGCGTCAGAATATTCATGCTGCTGTCCTGCCAGTTTCCCGGCAGAGTGAAATGCCCTTCATTAATGAGATATTGCATTGTTATTTTTCCCTGAAAATTAATGAATTACTGCGGATTCAGCGCCAAGTGAGTGGGGCCGTCGAGGGTGATAGTGCCGTCTGAATTCATAACGAGAGTGCTTTTTCCGACAGTCAACTTTATCTGCGTTGCTGCGGTAAGGTGTATCGCCCCGGTTTTAGACGTGATAGTAATATCCCCTTCTACCGTCTCCGTGCAGATTCCCGTCTCCACTTTTATCTCACGATTGCCTGTTTTCACCGTCAGTGATTGTTTACCCTCAGTCACTGTAATATCCCGATCTCCTTTAATGGTTTCGGTATGCTTGCCATCAACAAATTCCGTGCGGTCGATTTTTACCGTGGATGTTTCGTTATAAATGATGGTTTTCGTCCGATCTGCCTTTACCGTGTGTGTTTCGTTATTTTTCACTACGGTATTCAGATCTTTCTCCGCAAGAAACCTCACTTCTTCCGCACCCGTTTTATCGTCAAAGCGCAGCATGTTTCCGTTGGTCGGCCCGCCATACAGCGAGTGGCTGAATATCCCGCTTTGCGACGCCATGCCCGGTAGCCCCCACGGCGGCATGGTGTCCTGGTTGTAGGTGCGCCCCACGATAATCGGTAAATCCGGGTCGCCGTTTTTGAAATCCACCAGCACTTCCTGGCCGATGCGCGGGATCTGGATCATCCCGAATCCTTTCCCCGCCCACGGGTAGCTGACGCGGATCCAGCAGGAGCTGTTTTCGTCATTCTTACCGTAGCGATCCCAGCCAAACTGCACCTTCACCCGGCCATATTTATCCGTCCAGATTTCCTGCCCCGCCGGGCCGGTGACGATGGCGCTCTGCGGGCCTTTGGTGTGGGGTTTGCTCAGGGTTCGCTGTGGGCGGTAAACTTCGCTGGTGGGGTGCAGTTCAAACGTGGTGACATAGGTAAAATGCTGATCCTGGCCGCTGTGCTGCGCGTTGTCCCGTAAAAACAGCGTGGTTTGTACCAGCAGGTATTCCTGGTTGACCTCTGCCGTTGGATGATTCATCAATGTAAAGGTGTAACCCGTCATGAGGGTGCGGATATTCCCCGCCCCGCCAACTCGGCTACCGGGGCTGCGCTGCGCTTCCATACGGATGCGCGTCAGCATCTCGCCTTCGCCCTTGTCGAAGTAATCCCCCGGCCATTCGTAATGCTCGTAGGTGGCGTGGCCGGTTTCACGCGGGTTTGCCACGGTGTTTGCCAGCAACGAACGTGGTTTTGTAAAATCGAAATCGTCTAGTACCCACTGCCCGGTGCGCAGTCGCTCACTGGCCGTAATGGTGTGGATAAACTCCTTATCCAGCTTCAGCCCTTCCTGGTGCCACTCCACCAGCGGCGAGTCCGGGCACGCTTTGTGGGCACTGATGGCGTCCGCCAGCACCAGCGTATGGCTGTTCTCGCTGTGCTCAAACCACCAGTAGATACCCCATTCCTGCATCAGGCGCTGGATGAAATCAAAATCCGTTTCACCGTACTGCACCTGCCAGGTGCGGGTCGGGTAGTTTTCCACCAGCCGTTTTTCCACCGGAAAGTCATAATCCGCCAGCACTTCATCCAGGATGTCCACTACCGTTTTATTCTGGAACGCCTTGTAGTCGCTGCTGTGGGTCAGCAGTTTCAGCCACGGCTCAATGCGTAATTCATACGTTACCGAGCGGCCCTCATGGCCCACTACCCGCGCCGCCGTCACCAGCCCGCTGATATACCGTTTGCCGCCACCGTCCAGTTCGATATTGACGCACAGGTCTTTGCCGACCATTGGTTTAAGTGGGAGGTTGGCAGCAGGGGAGACATAGCCCAGATTCAGGGTGTCGGGCGTTTTAAGCTGTACGATGTAGGTAAACAGGCTGCTAAGTTTCTCCGAACCATTTATACTGGCAAAAAGCAGCATCTGCGGCGGCACAGCGCTACCACTTACCGTGACGTTATGCGCTCCCGGTCCACCGGCAGCAAGCGACACCGCCGCATCCTGAGCAGCACCCGTTATATCCGATATCCCTGCCGCGGCGGCGGCGGCCTGTGCTGCTGCAACAGCCGCTTTTACCAGCCCAGAAGCTTCTGGCAACGCCCCAAACAGATCCGCCGCTGCCTGTTCTGCCATCTGTTCGGCGGCATCAGCAACACCGGTTGCAGCTGAACCTGTGCTCATACCACCACTTTCTCCGGCTATCGGCGGCGTAGTGATCTCTGGTCCATGACTCCCGGCAGATTTATTACCCGTAGATACAAAACTCATGGTGTTTACTCCTTTAATATCGGATTAAAATTTAGCGTCTGGAGGCCAAAAAAAATAAGAAATAACCCGCCACTGCCCATCTTTATAATGGAAAAAACACGTTAAATTTAAATCCTCATTCAAATTCCAGAACGCTTCCTTTATCGGAATATTTCTGAATTCAGGATTTATTGAGCGATACGTATTTTCAATCCCAACAGAATACTCCCCGACAAATGCATAACGAGGTTTTACAAACTCATATGCCGGGCGACCATATTTTTTGGTAAAAAAACCCTCACTCTCTCCATTCTGTATATAGCTTCTTTGTTCATATACAGGAGGTTGAGCAAAAGATTCCCCACTTGTAATAGCCACTATAAATGAAAGCATCAACTGCAAAATAAACCTGTTCATCCATTTACGCTCATGAGGGAAAAATGAGTATCCGGAATTATTGCATTCAACTGTACAGATACATGTTCCAGATAGCGTGGTCGAAGTTCTGCACCAATATTCATTAAACCATCAGCATCCTCGCCATAAATTTTATCTACCTTATCTGATTCATCATCGTTATAATATTCGTCATCCAACAAAAGTAGATGCCCAATTTCATGAGGTACCGATGAACGGGAACGACAAATATCCTGAAGCTTACCAAGACACCTTTCCACCGCTACTACATCATTTGAATCAAGCTGAATAAATTTGTCCGCCCACCGAACAAAAGTGTAACCATCAACACCAGGATTAAGTTTTGTCACAGTAACGTTCCAGTGAGCATTACTCTCAACAGGAAGTATTTCTATGTAAAAAGGCAACTTTTTTCCTTGAAATTTTTTGGCAAAATCTGACGTTCCCGAAACAGAATAAAATACCCTCCCATTCCATTCATAACAAACAGCCATATATGCATTAGTTATGAATAACGATTTTTCTTCCGGTGTCCAGTCATCTTTTACATCACCATCTTTCAACCAGGTATATTTCCATCGTATTCTTAACCAGATAGTACCTGTAACACTACTTATCAAAACCTCTCCAAGAAGAGTTTCTTGTATAAAATCAGTTCCAATAAATTCCGTCTTAGCATAATCTTTCGCCAACGGACTGTCAGGGTTATATGATATTTTACTCATTGTTTTTCCTACATATTATTTATCTGTACAATCCAGCGTTATATCATTTAATTTTTAGACTTCATGTTTATCTTCCCCCCCCAGCCGCAACGCATCCACATACCGCCCCTCGCTGTTCTGCTGCCAGAACCAGCCCTGCCCCTGCTGCGCCTGCGTCAGCATTTTGTCCGGCCAGCCCGGCCATGGCAGGTGGCGCACACCGGGCAGTTCCACTACCGGCACGTCCGGCAGCCCGGTGAGTTCCCGGCTGCGCTGCGGTACACGTCGCAAGCCGCG
>ERZ791937.416-NODE-416-length-9510-cov-13.164357_pt1 | contig 9510 bp, 6 predicted proteins | sample MGYA00510124_ERZ791937 | MGnify/ENA primary metagenome ERZ791937 (study PRJEB30046, sample SAMN00993239) | human gut metagenome | study: EMG produced TPA metagenomics assembly of the A metagenome-wide association study of gut microbiota in type 2...
CCGAGCAGCCCGTACTCCGCCTCCAAAGCGGGCAGCGACCATCTGGTTCGCGCCTGGAACCGCACCTACGGCCTGCCGGTGGTGGTGACCAACTGCTCCAACAACTATGGTCCGTATCACTTCCCGGAAAAACTGATCCCGCTGACCATCCTTAATGCCCTGGCGGGTAAACCGCTGCCGGTATATGGCAACGGGGAGCAGATCCGTGACTGGCTGTATGTTGAGGACCATGCCCGTGCGCTGTACAAAGTGGCGACCGAAGGCAAAAGCGGCGAGACCTACAACATCGGCGGTCATAACGAGCGTAAAAATATCGATGTGGTGCGCACCATCTGCACCATTCTCGACAAGGTGGTGGCGCAGAAGCCGGGAAACATCACCCACTTTGCTGACCTGATCACTTTTGTCACCGACCGTCCGGGACATGACCTGCGCTACGCTATTGATGCCGCGAAAATTCAGCGCGATCTGGGCTGGGTGCCGCAGGAAACGTTCGAGAGCGGGATTGAGAAAACCGTGCACTGGTACCTGAACAACCAGACCTGGTGGCAGCGCGTGCTGGACGGCTCCTATGCCGGTGAGCGCCTTGGTCTGAATAACTAATAAGGAAGTAAAGATGAAAGGTATTGTTCTGGCCGGCGGCTCCGGCACGCGTTTATATCCCATCACTCAGGGCGTCTCCAAGCAGCTGCTGCCTATCTACGACAAGCCGATGATTTTCTACCCGGTGTCTGTCCTGATGCTGGCGGGCATTCGCGATATCCTTATCATCTCCACGCCTGACGACATGCCTTCCTTCCAGCGCCTGCTGGGTGACGGGTCGCAGTTCGGGGTGAACTTCAGCTACGCCATCCAGCCGTCGCCGGACGGTCTGGCACAGGCCTTTATCATTGGCGAGAAGTTTATCGGCAACGATGCCTGCGCCCTGGTGCTGGGGGATAATATCTACTTTGGCCAGAGCTTCGGTAAAAAGCTGGAAGCGGCGGCGGCGAAGACTTCCGGTGCCACGGTGTTTGGTTATCAGGTGCTGGATCCGGAGCGTTTCGGGGTGGTGGAGTTCGATGAGAACTTTAAGGCACTGTCTATCGAAGAGAAACCGCTGAAGCCGAAATCGGACTGGGCGGTGACCGGACTCTACTTCTACGACAATAACGTGGTGGAGATGGCGAAGGACGTTAAGCCTTCAGCTCGCGGGGAACTTGAGATCACCACCCTGAACCAGATGTATCTTGAGCGTGGCGATCTGCAGGTAGAGCTGCTGGGGCGCGGTTTTGCCTGGCTGGATACAGGCACTCATGACAGCCTGATGGACGCATCACAGTTCATTCACACCATTGAAAAGCGCCAGGGGATGAAGGTCGCGTGCCTGGAAGAGATCGGTTACCGCAACAAATGGTTGTCGGCGGAAGGGGTGGCGTCTCAGGCCGAACGCCTGAAGAAAACCGAGTACGGTGCTTATCTCAAGCGCCTGCTGAACGAGCGTTAATGCCTTCTTCGTCAACGACAGGATACAGAGAATGAAGATTTTACTGATTGGCAAGAATGGCCAGGTGGGCTGGGAGCTGCAGCGTTCCCTGTCCACCCTCGGCGACGTGGTCGCGGTGGATTATTTTGATAAAGAGCTGTGCGGTGACCTGACGAACCTGGAAGGCATCGCGCAGACGGTGCGTATCGTCCGCCCGGATGTGGTGGTGAATGCCGCCGCGCACACGGCCGTGGACAAGGCAGAAAGCGAGCGGGAGCTTTCCGACCTGCTGAACGACAAAGGGGTGGCGGTGCTGGCGGTGGAGTCGGCGAAGCTCGGTGCCCTGATGGTGCACTATTCCACCGACTATGTGTTCGACGGCGCCGGCAGCCATTATCGTCGGGAAGATGAAGCGACCGGCCCGCTTAACGTCTACGGCGAAACCAAGCGTGCCGGTGAGCTGGCCCTGGAGCAGGGCAACCCGCGTCACCTGATTTTCCGTACCAGCTGGGTGTATGCCACCCGCGGCGCCAACTTTGCCAAAACCATGCTCCGCCTGGCGGGGGAGAAAGAGACCCTCACCATCATTGACGACCAGCACGGGGCGCCCACCGGCGCTGAGCTGCTGGCAGACTGCACGGCGACGGCAATCCGTGAAACGCTGCGTAATCCGGCGCTGGCCGGCACGTATCACCTGGTGGCCAGCGGTGAAACCAGCTGGTGCGACTATGCCCGCTATGTGTTTGAAGTGGCGAGAGCGCACGGTGCCGAGCTGGCGGTGCAGGAAGTGAAGGGCATTCCGACGACGGCCTATCCGACGCCGGCGAAGCGTCCGCTCAACTCGCGCCTGTCGAATGAAAAATTCCAGCAGGCATTCGGGGTGACTCTCCCGGACTGGCGTCAGGGTGTGGCTCGCGTGGTAACAGAAGTCCTGGGTAAATAAACGGTTAGCAAAAGATGAACATTATTAAAACAGATATTCCTGACGTGCTGATTTTTGAACCGCGCGTGTTTGGTGATGCGCGGGGCTTCTTCTTTGAGAGCTTCAGCAGCAAGGTGTTTAATGAGGCGGTGGGCCGTCAGGTGGAATTCGTCCAGGACAACCATTCCCAGTCCCAGAAAGGCGTATTACGCGGGTTGCACTATCAGCTGGATCCGCACGCTCAGGGCAAGCTGGTCCGCTGTGTGGAAGGTGAGGTGTTTGACGTGGCAGTGGATATCCGTCGTTCATCGCCTACCTTTGGTAAATGGGTTGGAGCGGTGCTCAGCGCAGAGAATAAACGTCAGCTGTGGATCCCTGAAGGATTCGCCCACGGGTTTATGGCGCTGAGCGACACGGTGCAGTTTGTCTATAAGGCGACGAACTACTACGCGCCACAGTCAGAACGGAGCATCATCTGGAACGATCCGGAGATAGGGATTGACTGGCCGGCACTGAGCGACTGCGTGCTGTCGCTGTCGGAGAAAGACCTGCGGGCACATACTCTGGCCACTGCGGAAGTCTACGCTTAAGTATAAATATTCTTGTTCGATAATGGATATCACAAGTTACTATCAAAAATAATAATAATAAATATTTTTTATCCTAAAGGTAATCGATTAATGAATTATAAAGCAATGAAGCCTAAAGTTATCGCTTCTATTGTATTATTTAATCATTCCTATGATGATATTAAAGATACGTTCCTCTCATTATGCCATGAAGAGAGCGTTGAAAAAATAATCTTCGTTGATAATGGTGGTTGTCAGTGGGCGGCATCATTGAATGAACCTAAGGTGAGCTACATCAAGTCTCCTTACAACTGTGGTTTTGGTGCTGGACATAATCTTGCAATAAAAGCAAGTGCAGACTTTGACGGTTATTTCTTGATATGTAATCCGGATATTAGCTTTGATAAGCAGTCACTTGATAAATTAGTTTCGTTTGCGTGGGAAAATGAGTATAGTTTTGTTTCCCCGCAAATAATATATAGAAATGGTGAGAGACAATATAGTTGCCGTCTACTACCTACTCCCGGTAATCTTTTTTTAAGACGTTTCTTTCCAGTGACTGCAATAAAGTACGATGTTAAATATGAACTGAAAGATGCAGCCTATGATGAGATATTTTCCCCACCAACGGTATCTGGCTGTTTCATGTTATTAAGTAATGTATTATTACAAAAACTTAACGGTTTTGATGAACGATACTTTATGTATCTGGAAGATGTAGATTTATGTCGCCGAGCATTACAGCTAACCAAAATATATTATTATCCTGGAACAACTATTGTCCATGCCTTTAATAAAGGTTCGTATAAAAGCAAATTATTACTTTGGTACCATATTCGCTCCGCAGTCTCCTATTTTAATAAATGGGGATGGTTTCTTGATCGTAAAAGACATGCGTATAATAAGCAAGCCATATATGAAATTCCCAAAAAAATAATTTAATATTATTTGCCATAAAATACGAGTTTAAAATGAAAAACCCTCATCAAAAACTTTCATCATCACCATTAGCAGTGGTGCGCAGTATTGCCACTCACTGGAGTATTATTCTGCAGATGGCTAAACGTGATGTTGTTGGAAGATATAAAGGTTCTGTGATGGGCCTGCTTTGGTCTTTTCTGAACCCTTTATTTATGTTAACAGTATATACTTTTGTCTTCTCCGTGGTATTCAAAGCCAGATGGTCAACTGGTGGGGATGAAAGCAGGACACAGTTTGCTATAATTTTATTTGTCGGAATGATAGTTCATGGTTTTTTAAGTGAAGTGGTAAATAAAGCACCGTTGATTATTTTGGGAAATACAAACTATGTGAAGAAAGTTATATTTCCATTGGAAACGCTGCCTGTTATCTCTTTATTTGCGGCATTATTTCATACTTGTATCAGCCTTTGTGTGTTACTGATGGCGTTTTTCATTTTTAATGGATATTTACATTGGACCATAGTATTTTTACCTGTGGTCTTTTTCCCTTTAATTATTTTTTGCCTTGGCATTTCGTGGATCTTAGCATCACTTGGCGTATTCCTAAGAGATGTAAGTCAAACTACGGTAATCATTACTACAGTATTAATGTTTTTATCACCGGTATTCTTCCCTATAAGCGCCTTGCCTGAAAAGTATCATATCTGGATCATGCTCAATCCATTAACCTTTATTATTGAACAAGCCCGAACGGTTCTTATTTGGGGTGGTATGCCTAATTTTATCGGTCTGTTTTTATATTCTTTGGGTGCCTTAGTCATAGCCTGGATGGGTTTTGCCTTCTTCCAGAAAACCAGGAAGGGATTTGCTGATGTCCTCTAATGAAATTGCCATTCAAGTTACAAACCTGAGTAAATGTTATCAGATATATGCGCGTCCAACTGATCGTCTAAAACAGTTTTTTGTGCCGAAACTTCAACAGGTGGTCCGCAGAGAGCGAAACTGCTATTTTCGTGAGTTTTGGGCCCTCGATGACGTTTCCTTCAGTATCAAAAAAGGGGAAACGGTAGGTATTATTGGACGAAATGGTGCCGGGAAGTCGACTTTGCTGCAGATTATCTGCGGCACACTAACCCCCTCCGCTGGAGATGTACGTGTTAATGGGCGTATTGCTGCATTACTTGAATTAGGTGCTGGGTTCAACCCGGAGTTTACCGGTCGTGAGAACGTTTATTTAAATGGTTCGGTATTAGGTTTAACCAAAGAGCAGATTGCGGCTAAGTTTGCTGAAATTGAAGAATTTGCAGATATCGGCCAGTTCATTGATCAACCCGTAAAAACATACTCTAGCGGTATGTATGTCCGTTTAGCCTTTGCCGTTCAAGCATGTGTTGAACCGGAAATTTTGATTGTTGATGAGGCGTTAGCTGTTGGCGATATTGGCTTCCAGTATAAATGCTATAAACGGATGGAAGCATTACGTGCGAAAGGTGTAACCATCATTATGGTAACTCATTCAACAGGCAGCATCCTTGAGTATGCTGATCGCTGCCTGGTGATGGAACACGGAAAACTAATCGGTGATACCAATGATGTTCTCGCTGCAGTTCTGGCCTATGAGAAAGGGATGATCCTGGCCAACGATAAACCAGAGCCTACAAAACTTGCAGAGAACCGCTCTTCTGAAACTTGCAGTTTGGAAGACCTCAAAAGCATTCAGTTACATACTGCTAATGAAGAAATTGGGGAAAAACGTTTTGGTACTGCGCGTGCTATTATTAAAAACCTTACCATCTACAAATCAGATGGTACGACTTTGACAGAGAAACCACTCATCAAATCAGGTGAAGAAGTTACATTTGATTTCACCATATTAGCTACCGAAGAGATTAAGGATGTTGCTCTTGGCCTTTCCATATCCAAAGCTCAGGGAGGGGATATTTGGGGAGATAGTAATATTGGCGCAGGTTCGCCAATTACACTTCGTCCAGGTAGTCAGCGTATCGTTTATAAAGCAACGCTGCCTATAAATTCGGGCGATTACCTAATACACTGCGGCCTCGCTATGGTTGGCAACGGTGCTCGAGAGGAACTTGATCAACGTCGCCCGATGATGAAAATAAAGTTTTGGTCGGCCAGAGAACTAGGCGGGGTCATTCATGCTCCGTTAAAAATCATTACAAATGGAGAGTAAAACATGTTTGCTGTTTTTCTTCCTCCTTATCCGTTCAGAGGGGTGAAGGCCCCTTATTTATGGCTTTTTTTAAAGTATTTGCATTGTTCTAACGAAAAGATACTTTTTATCACAAGTCCTGATTATGTTGAAGTAATAAACGATGAAACACAACATTCCCGTTGGGAGTTTGATGCTGCCTCGATGGCATCTTTAGGATATTCTATTCCTGATGAACAAAGCCTTGCCAGACATGAATATCTGTATCTTGATCATGCTTTGTATGAAACCATGTTGGCTCAACATCATCATGACCCCATAAAATCATTTACCACATTTTTAACCGAATCTATTTCCGAGCTTGAAAATGAGTTATTTTCTTTACTTACAAAGGAAATAATTCAACGTGTTGATGCTTTTGTCTCTATCTGCAACTGTCCATCGCTTGAAAAAGTCGCAAGAGCTTTAAATAAAGAGGTTATACACCTTGAGATCGGGCCATTGCGAGCACCGATGTATCGCAATACAGCATATCTGGATTTCACCGGCGTTAATGGTAATACCGAGGCTCGGGCACGCTATGAATCTTGCCAGACGGAAATTGATATTACGTGCTCAATGAATGATTTGCATCGTTATTTTCTTGAAGCAATCTCATTACCTTCGTCAAGTGAAAACCAAGTTGCTGGGATTGTGTTACAGGTAGAAGACGATTCCAATATCATTGCTTACAGCCATGATTTTACGAATATATCTCTAATTTCTTATGTTCGTCAACAGCATGCTCTCGAGAATATATTAGTTCGGGCGCATCCCGGGAGTTTGTTTCGTTTACGAGATGACATATTTAGCATTGATGCATCGGCAAACAGCCTCGAATTTATTCAAAAATGTCATTCTATTTATACTATTAACTCAAGCGTTGGCTTAGAGGCGCTTTTATGCGAGAAAAAGACTAATATTCTCGGTGATTGTTCCTATGCTTTTGTCGCTGAGGAGGCCTCAGGTCCCACCAGAGTAAATGCCATGGCATTTTATCTGTTTGCTTATCTGGTGCCCTTTGAACTTATATTTAATCTGGAATATTTGCGATTCAGGTTGGACCATCCAGCAGAACTGGATATCGTACGTAAACACCTGCAATTTTATTCTAAAATGCCGGATGAGCGTGAAGAAAACAGCCATACGCTGTCAACATTAATAAACGAAGCGATTTCCAAAGATATCACCATGAGAACCATTTTAGAAAACTCATTAGCCCAGAATAACAAACAACTTGAAGATTTGAAAACGCAGCTTGCTGCCGAGGTTACTGAGCGAGAAAAATTAGCTGCAGCGATTACCAAACTCCAGCAAACGGCAGACTTGGCAGCAAAAGACAGGGATATATTAGTTTCCGCCCTGGCAGTCAAACAAGATGAAGTAGATCGTATGCGCAGAAGTCTGTCGTGGAAGTTAACCATGCCAGTTCGTATGTCTGGTAGGATTTCCCGAGGTGAATTTAGCACTATAAAAGCAATGATGAGGGAATACACGAATTCCGGTAATAATGTTTTTTCTCGCTATATTTTATCGGGTGGACTTCTTTCAAAATCGAAATATAAAACGGCTATTCGTCTTCTATTGTCAGGAAACTGGTCAGGGATGGTTGATGGTTTTAAACGTGTTTTAAGCCGAGCTGCTATCGACTCTTCACCAGCTACGCCATTTGTCGATACTGGAACGGTAAGAATTCTTGCTACTCAGCATACCCTATTCGTTGCACATTTGATTGAAAAGAATCTGCTTGATTGCGGAATTAAGGGCCATGTCAGTACTGCTTATTCCGTTGAGCAGGATATGGGGCAGATGCACATTGTAGTTTGTCCGCAAATGTTCAAACAACTGCCCCGTAACTACATTGCTTTCCAGATGGAGCAGTCGGTCAACTCAAGATGGTTTACCGATGAGTATTATTCTCGTCTCAATAATGCTGTTGCTATTTTTGATTATTCCTTGAAAAATATTGAATATTTACTGGATAAAGGCATTCCGTATCAGAAATTGTTTTATATGCCGATTTCCAGCTTTCCAGATTACCCAGCCCATTTAGCAGATAACGGTTATGTACTGGATGATCAGAAAGGTGATATACACGCAGATGTTCTATTCTATGGCGATCCAAACTGTGAGCGCCGCAAGGCCTATCTTCAGGAATTGAAGAAGCATTTTAATGTCACTGTCGCTTCGGAAGTTTTCGGTGATAAACTCACCAGAATGGTTAAGAATGCGAAAGTCGTCGTCAACATTCATTACTATGAAAATGCGTTGCTTGAAACCACACGTCTATATGAAACGATTTCGCTTGGGACGCCTGTAGTGAGTGAAAGCAGTTCAGATATTGTAGAGCATGAAGACCTACAGGATGTGATCGATTTTTGCCCCATCGGTGATATTCCGGCAATGGTCGAGAAAATTCAGAATTTGTTATCTGATAAAGAATATTACAACGAAAGAAAAGAAAAAATTAAGCACTTTACTAATGTAGATAATAAAAATAATTATTATCTGCGACGTTATCTGCTGTCGATTGATAAACTCAATTTTTCCCAATACAAAAGTATTTTCTCATTTGAGCAATTTCAAACTGGAGATGTCCCACGCCTTTGTTTATCATTGTCTGAAACACCCGTCCGCCGGAAAGCTTTTTTCGCTAGTCCATCCCATGGATTCCAATTTTTCGAGGGGATCCGTTATCGCATTGGTTGGATTGGTTGTGGCATGAGCTATAAATATATGCTTTCAGGCATGCTGGCCAGTAAGGCGGAAATGGGGATTATCTGTGAAGATGATGTTATTTTCCCGGTTGATTATGATAATAAATTAAATAAAATTATTAACCATCTACAGAGTACTGAGGCTAAATGGCATATTTTTGCTGGCATAATTGCACATCTGCATGAGGACACGAAGGTACTGGATGTTAAGGTCATCGATGGTATTGAGTATATCTACATTGACAAAATGACTAGTATGGTTATGAATATTTATTCTCGCCGTGGTATGGATCTTATTAGCCAGTGGGATGAGAAAAATATTGATGCCGAAACCAATACTATTGACCGCTATGTTGAATCAGCTCAAGATCTGGTCGTCGTGACTACATTACCTTTCCTTGTAGGATACGCAGAAGAGCAACAGTCAACATTATGGGGCTTTGAGAACTCTCAATATACATCGTTAATAAAAGCCAGTGAAAAACTGTTAGCTGAAAAGGTTGCAGAATTTAAAAAGAATCGCTAAAAAATTCGACCTGAAAATAAAAAGGCCGGTTGCTGAACTTTTCAGCTTCCGGCCTTTTTTCTTTCATCCTGCAGATTATTTATGCCGACTCTTAAGGTTGGCAATAATATCTTGTAATGAAAGCCCCTGGTCCTGCAGCAGCACCAGCAGGTGATACATCAGGTCCGACGCCTCAT
>ERZ791937.430-NODE-430-length-9376-cov-11.998927_pt1 | contig 9376 bp, 9 predicted proteins | sample MGYA00510124_ERZ791937 | MGnify/ENA primary metagenome ERZ791937 (study PRJEB30046, sample SAMN00993239) | human gut metagenome | study: EMG produced TPA metagenomics assembly of the A metagenome-wide association study of gut microbiota in type 2...
CTTTGACAAACAGCGCGGCGTCGGCGATATAGATCGGGCCATCATAGGCCTGCACCCGCCCCTGGTTGGTTTTACCATCCGGTAGATCCTGCTTGACGAACACCACGCGCCAGCTGTCCGGCGGCGTCGGGAATACGCGGGTGTTGTACATCAGCAGGTTCGGCCCCCACTGATACGGCGTGCCATAGACTTTACCGCCGACGTTAAACCACGCCCCCTTCGCAATACGCGGATCAAGGGAGCCCCAGCCGGCAATCAGCGCCGTGTTGATCGGCTGCACGCGTTTGCCCATGATCAGGCGCAGCGAAGCATCACCCGAGGCGGTGACCAGATCGTAGCCGCCTTTGGCCATCAGACTGACCATCTCGTCAGAGGTGGCAGCGGTTTTGACATTAACCTGGCAACCGGTGTCCTTTTCGAACTGACTCACCCAGTCGTACTGTTTGTCGGTCTGACCGCGTTCGATATATCCCGGCCAGGCAATAATATCGAGCCGCCCTTCCGGTTTATCCAGCGAGGTGAGCGGCTCTGCCGCCTGAACGGTCAAACAAGCCATACCCAGCACATAAAGGCTGCAACGGGCAATTTTTTTGCTCATCAGGTGTTACTCCTGTCACAAAGGAATTAGCGGCAGCCGTGCCGTAAAAATATCTCCTGAAATAAGGGTAGTCAGCGGATTAACGCCCCCAGGGGAATTTATTCAGGTTGTGACCCGGGACGCATTACGTAAAAATCGCCAACACAAGCAGGACTTTATGGATTATAGACAACGAGTTAGGGAATGAGGAGGGGTATGCATATTTCCTATGGTGAGCGCCGGTAAAATAATGACCGGCCTCGATAAAAATCCTCTTTCGCTTATTTTCGCAGAATGTTTATGATGAGAAAAATAAACGACAGGGTCAGGCAAGCTGTTCGCGAATAAGCTCCCCCAGGCGCTTCACCCCCTGCTCTTCGCGTTCCCCCCAGCCCCAGGCGGTATTAAAACGGAAAAACGAGGTCCAGTTGTCGGAGGTGGAGAACATTTTCCCTGGGGCAATACTGATGTGCGACGCCAGCGCCCGGGCGCTAAGTGCGCTAGCGTCGGCCCCTTCCGGTAGTTCGATCCACAGAAAGTAGCCGCTGTCGCTGTGGTGGACGATGACCTCCGGCGGCAGATGGCGCAGCAGCGCCTGCCAGGCCTGCTGTTTACGCTCCGCCAGCTGACGACGTAGACGGCGCAGGTGGGCGTCATAGCGCTTGGTGGACAGGTAATCCACCAGGGCTAACTGCATCGGCGAACTGGTGGAAAGCGTACTCATCAGCTGGAGCTGCTGGATCCGCCGCGCCTGTTTGCCGGCCGCCACCCAGCCGATACGAAAGCCGGGTACCAGACATTTTGAGAACGAGCTGCAGTGCAGCGTCATCTCCTGGCGATCCCAGAACTTCGCCGGTAACGGCTTTTCGCGGCCAAAATAGAGCTCGCTGTAGACATCATCTTCGATCAACATCACGTTATAGCGCGTCAGCAGCGCCACCAGCGCCGCTTTTTTTTCAGCGCTGAGGGTGAAGCCGAGCGGATTCTGGCCGTTGGTCATCAGCCAGCAGGCCTTCACCGGATAGTTTTGCAGGGCCGCCTCCAGCGCCGTCAGATCAATGCCTTCCCTGACGTCAGTGGCCACCGACAATGCTTTCAAACGCAGCCTCTCCAGCGCCTGCAGGGCGCCGTAGAAGCAGGGGTTTTCCACCACCACCCAGTCTCCCGGCTCGGTCACCGCCTGCAGGCTGAGGTTAAGCGCCTCCAGCGCCCCGGCGGTGATGACGATCTCGTCCGGCGAGACGTTCATCCCCTGCAGGGCATAGCGACGGGCAATGGCATGCCGGAGTTCTGCATTGCCCGGCGGCAGATTCTCAATGACGCTCATGGCGGTGGCGGTTTTACTCACCTGCGCCAGCGAGCGGTTGAGCTGCTGCAGCGGGAAGAGACGCGGGTCCGGAAAGGCCGAGGCAAAGGGCAGCATCGACGCCTGGCGGCTGGCCTGGAGCACCTCAAAGATATAGGTATTGATATCGACGGCTTCATCGCGAGTGACCTGGGCAGGCGGCGCCGGCTGGCGGAGCTTCACCGGCTGGGGGGCAACATAATAACCCGACTGCGGACGGGCGACGATGCGCCCCTGGCTTTCCAGCAGCTGATAGGCATGGCTGACGGTCATAAAGCTCATGCCGCTGCTGATCACCTGCTCGCGCAGCGACGGCAGCCGATCTCCAGGCAACCAGACGCCAAGGGCGATCTGCTCGGTCAGTTGCTGCGCCAACTGTTGATACTTTTTCATTGCGGCCGTCCCCGTACGATAACGTCCCATTATCATATATCAGTTATAAAAAAATCATAGTTTCCTGTAACTGTTATATCTGCAGCGGCGGCCGCGTCGCCGTGATAGCACGGGATGGGTTTAAAATATCACCACCCAGAATAGCGAGATTAAAACAAACCAGAAGATAATCATTACGCCAAGCGTAATGCACAGACTCTGTAATCCTTTTTCAGACATTGGCATTCCCTTTTATTTATTCCCGAGCTCATACAGTACAAATTAGCCGCGGAGCCGACAATTTATTATTATTTAATTTACGATTAACCGGCTCAGCGTTTTTACTTATTCTCATACTAATGAGTGACAATAAATCAGAGTAAAAATCCGTGGCGGATTTCGTAAGCCAAAATATGAGCTACGGCGGGTGGTAAGGATATATTATGCCGACCAGGTGACTACGCCATACCGGCGGCAGGGCCGCGTAGCCAGCCGTTAGCAATAATATGACAGACAGCGGAATAGACGCCTAATCACCTTCCGCAGGGATTAATCAAGGTTGCGCAAGGATATTTTCTCGCCCTGGCAACAGCTGAAAAATCATAACAGCGGCCAACTGTTATGATAAAAAATGGCGTGACTGCCTCTGCCCCTCAGTCGTCACCCCACCTAAAATTGCGCTGAATCAATTTTGTTGTGGAGTCCTGCATGTTCGGTCTTGATGCATTCCATCTGGCGCGAGTTCAATTCGCTTTTACGGTCTCATTTCATATTATCTTCCCCGCCATTACCATCGGACTGGCCAGCTATCTGGCGGTGCTCGAAGGCTTATGGCTAAAAACAAAAAATCCCGTCTGGCGCTCGCTGTACCATTTCTGGTCGAAGATTTTCGCCGTCAACTTCGGTATGGGGGTCGTTTCCGGGCTGGTGATGGCCTACCAGTTCGGCACCAACTGGAGCGGTTTCTCACAGTTTGCAGGCAGCATAACCGGCCCTCTGCTGACCTATGAAGTCCTGACGGCATTTTTTCTGGAAGCGGGCTTCCTCGGGGTGATGCTTTTCGGCTGGAACCGCGTGGGGCCGGGGCTACACTTTTTCGCCACCTGCATGGTGGCGCTGGGTACAATCATCTCCACCTTCTGGATCCTCGCCTCTAACAGCTGGATGCAGACCCCGCAGGGGTTTGAGATCGTTGATGGCCAGGTCGTGCCCGTCGACTGGCTGGCGGTGATCTTTAATCCGTCGTTCCCCTACCGATTATTGCATATGACAGTAGCGGCATTTCTCAGTAGCGCGCTGTTTGTCGGCGCCTCGGCGGCCTGGCATCTGCTGCGCGGCAATCAGTCGCCGGCGATCCGTAAGATGTTCTCGATGGCGCTATGGATGACGCTGCTGGTCGCCCCCGTCCAGGCGCTGATCGGCGATATGCATGGCCTGAATACCCTGAAGCACCAGCCGGCGAAAATCGCCGCCATTGAGGGGCACTGGGAAAATCCGCCGGGTGAGCCAACGCCGTTGCTGCTGTTTGGCTGGCCCGATATGGACCAGGAGCGCACCCGCTACGGGCTTGAGATACCGGCCCTGGGCAGTCTGATCCTCACCCACAGTCTTGATAAACAGGTGCCGGCGTTGAAAGAGTTCGCTCCTGAGGAGCGCCCGAATTCTACTGTGGTGTTCTGGTCATTTCGCCTGATGGCCGGGCTAGGCATGTTGATGCTGCTGCTGGGCGTGCTGGCCCTGTGGCTGCGTCGCGGCGACCGGCTATACCACTCGCGGCCGTTTCTGCGTTTTGCCCTGTGGATGGGGCCATCCGGCCTGATCGCTATTCTCGCCGGCTGGGTGACCACCGAGGTGGGCCGCCAACCCTGGGTGGTGTATGGCGTTCAGCGCACCGCCGATGCCGTTTCCGCTCATGGCGATCTGCATATGTCGGTCAGTTTATTGACCTTTATCGTAGTGTACACCGCCGTCTTCGGCGTCGGCTACAGCTATATGCTGCGCCTGATCCGCAAGGGGCCGCAGGAGATGCTCCCGGCGACAACCGGTACGCCCGCCCGCCCGCTGTCCGCCGCCACTGAAGGTTATCTGCAGAAGGAGTCCCGCTAATGGGTATCGAATTATCGGTGATCTGGTTCGTGATTATCGTCTTTGCCACGCTGATGTACATCGTCATGGATGGCTTTGATCTGGGCATCGGCCTGCTGTTCAGCACGGTGCGGGGCGGCGGGGATCGCGACGTAATGGTCAACAGCGTCGCGCCGGTATGGGATGGCAATGAAACCTGGCTGGTGCTCGGCGGCGCCGGCCTGTTTGGCGCCTTTCCTCTCGCCTACGCGGTGATCATCGACGCCCTGTCGATCCCCCTGACCCTGATGCTGATCGGCCTGATTTTTCGCGGCGTCGCCTTTGAGTTTCGCTTCCAGGCCACGCCATCGCACCGGCCATTCTGGGATCGCGCCTTTTTTGGCGGCTCCCTGCTGGCAACCTTCAGCCAGGGCGTGGTGGTCGGGGCGGTGATCAACGGTTTCACCGTCAGCGGTCGCGCCTTCAGCGGCGGCATGTTTGACTGGCTGACCCCGTTCAGCCTGTTCTGCGGACTCGGACTGTGCGTGGCCTATGCGCTGCTCGGCGCCACCTGGCTGGTGATGAAAAGTGATGGTGCGCTGCAGCAGAGAATGCGCAGCGCATCGCGGCAGTTGCTGGGTGCCCTGCTGGCGGTGTTTGCCGTCATCAGCCTGTGGACTCCGCTGGCGCACCCGGCGATTGCTGCCCGCTGGTTCAGCCTGCCGAATCTCTATTTCCTGCTGCCGGTACCGCTGCTGGTGATCCTCGTTAGCGGCTGGCTGTGGCGCACGCTGCATCAGCGCGACCGCCATGTTTCGCCCTTCACGCTGACGCTGGGCCTGGTCTTTCTCGGCTTCAGCGGACTGGGGATCAGTATCTGGCCGCATATTATCCCGCCGGCCATCACGCTGTGGCAGGCTGCCGCTCCCCCGCAAAGCCAGGGCTTTATGCTGGTGGGCGCCCTGCTGATTATTCCGGTCATTCTTGGCTACACCTGCTGGAGCTATTACGTGTTCCGCGGCAAAGTTCAGCCCGGGGAGGGATATCACTGATGCATACTGCCTGGCCTAAACGTCTGCTGTGGCTGATCGCGCTCTGGGGAGGCAGCGTACTGACGCTGGCCGCCATAAGCCTGCTGTTTCGCCTGCTGATGACCGCCGCAGGGCTAAAAGTCTGAGTGGGATGCAGAGAGGTCCGAAAAGGGACTTCTCCATCTTATCTTCACTTTTGCCTGATGAAATACGGCGATACATCTGAAGAAAGGATATTGCTATGAAGAAGTTAGCTTTACTCTCCGCCGTAATGACGCTGGGAATGTCGTCATGGGCTTTTGCTGCCGACAACCCGCCGCCGCCGCCGGAAAAAGGCGCGCAGCATCAGGGTAAACCGCCGGTGAAAAACGGCCAACACGAAGGTAAGCAAGCGCAATACAACAGCAAACAGCCACAACGAGATGGCAAACAGCCGCAGCACGACGGCAAACAGCCGCAGCACGACGGTAAACAGCCGCAGCACAACGGCAAGCAGCCGCCAAAAAGGAGCGAGCACAGCGGGAAACCGCTGCCGCCGAAAGCGTAACACTCTGGCCTGGCTTCCGCGTCAGGCCTTTTTTCATCCTTCGTCAGCCATCGTTGACAAACTCTTGCCGTTCTTTGAGATGCCCGAAAAAAAGCCTGCATTGCGCCTGACATAGTATGTCCACGCCATTGTTCCGTCGAGAAAAGGTATGTTAAAGAGAAGCATAAGCGCCCTGCTGTTGCTGTGCGCATTATTTTCCGGGCATCTGTTGGCCCATCGTCAGGGACACGAGTACTTTCCGGTGCAAAGTCTCGAACAGCAGCTGCTGCACGAAGCGGATAGCGATGAGCTTCGCAGCCAGCACGAGGAGGCCGCCGCAGACCTGCGCGAACATCACCGCTGGCAGGACGACCGTAAACCGCGGGCATCCTGCCAATAGCATCGACTCGAATCAGGCCCCTTTGCGCTTCGGCAGCGTCTTCATCAGATCGTCCGGGCTGACGGAGGCCACAATGCTGCCCGGGTGCGGCATTTTGAGGATATGGTTTTTGATCTTGCCGACCACGTGCATTTCGCACGGACGGCAGTCAAACTTCAGGGTCAGGACCTCATCGCCATGGATCAGCTGCATCGGCGTGGCTTTCCAGCTCTTGATGGAGCCTTTCGCCTGCTTCGGGCAGAGGTTGAAGGCGAACCGCAAACAATGCTTAGTGATCATCACCGGCACATCGCCCTTCTCTTCGTGCGCTTCATAGGCGGCGTCGATCAGCTGTACGCCATAGCGCTGGTAGAACGCCCGCGCCTTGTGGTTATAGACGTTGGCGAGGAAGGAGAGATGGGTCTCAGGGTAGACCGGCGGCGGTACGGAGACCGGCTTGCGGGTGCCGCGCTGCCAGGCGTTGAGGCGCGCTTCATCCAGCATCTCCGCAGTTTCCCGACGCAGCTGGTTGAGCAGGCTGTTGGGCACAAACAGCGGCGGCAGACTAACCTGAACATCGCGCGCATAGTAAATGGTTTGCCCCAGTTTTGTGACACCGTCACGCAGGTTGGCCAGCGCTTTCTCCGCCTGGTTAGCTTCGGCGAACTCCCCGTCAAGGGTGTGGGTCACGCTGACGCCATCTTCACAGGTCATGGTGAGAACCAGCTGCTCCTGCCAGCCGCTCAACGTCACATCTACCGCGATGCGGCGTTCGCTGGAGGTCTTTAGCAGCGCCTGTTGCCAGTTATGATCGAGGTTGCGGTTGAGCGGCTGATGGGGGCACACTTTATGCAGATCCGCTGGCATCTCGTTCGGCCATACCCGATAACGGTTTTCGCCGGTTTTTTCCACGGTATTAGCACGGAAGCCCACCACTTCGCGCTTAATCATCACGTTGAGACCATCGCCGTTGGTTAACGGTTCACTGACTTCAACGTCGAGATGGTCTTTGCCTACCTTCAGAACTTCACCTACCGGCAGGCCGATAAATTTCGGCGAATCAAAGGCGCCGATATCGCCTTTGCGGGCATTAACAAAGTAGTCAGTGCTGCCCCGGTGGAAGGTTTTATCCGTGGACGGGATAAAGAAATGCTCGGTGCGTCCAGCCGAGGCGCGCGCCAGGTCGCCGCGATCTTCAATAATGGCATCCAGCATTTGACGGTAGTGCGCAGTGATGTTTTTCACATAACTCATGTCTTTGTAACGACCTTCAATTTTGAAGGAGCGTACGCCAGCGTCGATCAGCGCCGCCAGGTTGGCGGTCTGATCGTTATCCTTCATCGACAGGAGATGTTTCTCATAGGCCACCACCCGCCCCTGATCGTCCTTCAGGGTATACGGCAAGCGGCAAGCCTGCGAGCAGTCGCCGCGGTTGGCGCTGCGTCCGGTCTGGGCGTGCGAAATGTAACACTGCCCGGAATAGGCCACGCACAGCGCGCCATGGATAAAGAATTCGATGGTGGCGTCAGTGTGGTCGTAAATGGCTTTGATTTGACTGAGGTTCAGTTCGCGCGCCAGCACGATCTGACTGAAGCCGGCGTCGGAGAGAAACTTCGCTTTTTCCACGCTGCGAATATCGCACTGGGTGCTGGCGTGCAGCTCAATCGGCGGCAGATCCAGCTCCATGATCCCCATATCCTGCACGATCAGCGCATCGACGCCTGCGTCGTAGAGGTCGGTAATCAGCCGCTGCGCCGGCTCCAGTTCATCGTCATGCAGAATGGTGTTCAGCGTCACAAATACCTTTGCGCCAAAGCGATGAGCGAAAGGCACCAGCCCGGCGATATCACTCAGACTGTTGCTGGCGTTGTGGCGGGCGCCAAAGCCAGGTCCACCGATGTAAACGGCATCGGCACCGTGAAGGATCGCTTCGCGAGCGATACCGGCGTCGCGGGCAGGACTAAGAAGTTCAAGACGATGATTGTGCAGGCGCATACGCGTGTTGTTATCCAGTATAAGGGGGTCGAAATGGCGGCTATTGTAGTCAGAACCGGGCGCAGACGAAAACCTTTTCCGCCGTCGCGCGACGACGAATTTTCACTTTTCAACAAAGTATTGACGGAAAAGATATTTCCCTCAAATGACGGCGAAGAGTACTGTCATCACGTATTCCGGATTTTCCTCGTCACGTTGTGAGTGGTTATCATCAGTCATCTTGTCTGGCCGCGGGTTCGCTCGCGGTTTTTTCTTTTGGATAATGGATAAGAGAATGGAAATGGGCTGCCTGGGCGCCGCGGTTACGATACGCATGCGTCGCGTCGCCGGCGAAACGCCTACCCTCACCCGCCTGCAGAGAGTGCCACTCCCCTTGTAAGCACAAATCCAGCGTACCACTTATCACTACCACATGCTCAATCACCCCTTTCTCATGCGGCGTTGATTCGCTCAGCGCGCCGGGGGCAAGGGTTATCGAAAAATGGTCAAAGCGCAGCTCGGGATCCCACGGGAATACTGGCGTCACCACCATCGCCTGCTGCTGCGGATCAAACGCGGAGGGCGCGGCGCTGGCGTCCGGGACGATGAACGCCGAAAACGGTACGTTCAGCCCGGTGGCAATCTTCCACAGCGTCGCCACCGTTGGACTTGATTCATTCCGCTCAATCTGCCCGAGCATGGCTTTCGACACCCCGGTCTCTTCCGCCAGTCGCGACAGGCTCCAGCCTCGCTGCTGGCGCAGGGTTTTAAGCGTTGCCGCCAGATGTTGCGCAATATTCATCCTTCCTCCTGTTTTTACTGCGCAAAGTATACCGCCATTTGTCTGATTTTTTCAGGACGTTTAACGGCATCGTACGCCACTGGCGGCGAGTTTTTCTCCCAGGGTAGCTGCGCGAACCACCGCTTGTGCGTTATAACGCACAATGATACATTGAATGGATGTTATAACGCACATGAGAATCATCTATGCGCTCGTTTAGTCTTCCGCTTCCCACTCTGTTCGCTGGCTTCGTCGCCGTGTTGGTGGGGTACGCCAGCTCCGCCGCCATCATCTGGCAGGCCGCCGCCGCGGCCGGCGCTACCCCCG
>ERZ791937.432-NODE-432-length-9304-cov-2.398097_pt1 | contig 9304 bp, 7 predicted proteins | sample MGYA00510124_ERZ791937 | MGnify/ENA primary metagenome ERZ791937 (study PRJEB30046, sample SAMN00993239) | human gut metagenome | study: EMG produced TPA metagenomics assembly of the A metagenome-wide association study of gut microbiota in type 2...
GCTATTATTAAATCTAATTTACGATACTTCGTGTATGTCAGTTCCTTGGGACAAAGTAGATGAAGAATACGTAGAAAAACCAAAAAAATGGGAACCAAAATCAATTGGTAATTTTATGCGTTGGTTTGGCCCAACGAGTTCTATTTTTGATATTGTTACCTATTTATTTATGTATTTCATTGTGTGTCCGGCTATCCTAGGTGGCTCATTCTTTGAATTAAATGGAGCAGATCAATTGCTCTTTATCGGTATTTTCCATGCAGGGTGGTTCATTGAGTCCTTATGGTCCCAAATGCTCGTCTTGCATTTCCTACGAACAGAAAAAATGCCTTTCCTTCAAAGTAGTGCTTCTGGAATTATGACGTTAGTCACTACAGCAGGGATTGTTCTCGGAACTGTTTTACCCTTTACCGCTTTCGGTGCAGAACTAGGATTTGTCGGTTTATCACCAAGCTATTTCTTGTATTTAATCCCGACAATTGTTGCTTATTTAGCACTGGTTGCGTTCATTAAAGTTTTATACGTCAAACGTTACGGTCAATTACTGTAACTGATTTGTACTATTATATATAGAAAAATTTTTTTACTTTTCTTTCAAGGTTGAGGAGGTGTCGGTTTTTATGACAGCTCCTCGTTGTTGTTTAAAGTAACTGTGCGAATTTTTTTATGGATTTATTTGTCATTTACAGTTAGTATGGCTAGTAGAGACTTTCCAAAAAGAACGAGCTTTTTGGTAATAAGGAGATAAAACGAGCTAATGACAAAAACAAACCAACTTTCAACTTCAACGCCGATGTTCGATCGGTCGGCCTATATTCATATTCCATTTTGTGAGCATATTTGTTATTATTGCGATTTTAACAAGGTCTTTTTAGAAGGACAACCAGTTGATGAATATATTCAGAGTTTATTAAAAGAAATTCAACTTACGCAAGCATTGTATCCAGAACAAGAAATGAAAACCATCTATATTGGCGGAGGCACGCCAACTTCATTATCAGCGAAACAGTTAGATGTGCTACTAAAAGGGGTTCGCGAACAGCTAACGTTTGATGACCGAAATGAATTTACGGTGGAAGCAAACCCTGGTGATTTAACCCAAGAAAAATTACAAGTCATGAAAAACTATGGCGTCAATCGTCTTTCGATGGGCGTTCAGACATTTGATGATCGCTTGCTCAAAAAAATCGGTCGCAAGCACACCGCCGCAGATGTTTATGAAACAATGAAATTTTTAGAGAAAGAAAATTTTACCAATGTCGGTATTGACTTAATCTATGCTTTACCTGGACAAACATTGGAAAGTTTTCGCGATACTTTGACAAGAGCCTTAGCATTGGACTTGCCGCACTATTCGCTTTATTCATTAATTCTTGAAAATAAAACAATGTTCATGAACTGGGTTCGTCAAGGACGGTTACAGCTGCCTGAAGAAGAAATCGAAGCACAAATGTTTGACGAAACGATTGAAGCAATGGAGAAAAAAGGACGTCACCAATATGAAGTCAGTAATTTTGCTTTAACAGGAAAAGAAAGCCAGCATAATCTGGCTTATTGGAATAATGACCACTACTATGGATTTGGCGCAGGTGCCAGCGGCTATCTTGGGCAAACTCGTTACAAAAATCACGGTCCAATCCAACATTATTTGAAACCCTTGCGAGAAAATCAATTGCCAATTGTGGAGACTGAAGAATTAACTCGTCTAAATCAAATAGAAGAAGAGCTATTTTTAGGCTTACGTAAAAAAGTAGGCATTTCTAAACAAAAATTCCAACAAAAATTTCAGGAACCAATTGAAGCAATTTATGGAGAGGTCATTCAACGCTTAATCAAAGAAGAATTATTAATTGAAGAAGCAGATATCTTACGTTTAACGAAAAAAGGGCTATTTGTGGGGAATAATGTTTTTGAAGCATTTTTGTTAAGTGAAAAAGAGTAAAAAAATAAAAAAATCATCGAAGTGTGACAAAGCATTTCGATGATTTTTTTATTACAAAAGTTGGTATTGATGGTTTTTGAAGGTGGTTTGCAGCGATTAGCACTCTTGCGTTAAGAGTGCTAAAAAGTTGCGTATTTCCCTTGACAAAAAGGTAAGGACTTGTTATATTAGTATATGTAGTTAGCACTTAGATGTTAAGAGTGCTAATGAAGGGTGGTAATAACGATGATTACAGAAAGACAACAAAATATCTTGAGACTTATCATCCAAAATTACACGAACACGGGCTTACCTGTCGGTTCTAAGAAATTGATGGAGGATGGCATTGCCTCTAGTTCTGCCACAATTCGTAATGATATGAAAGCATTAGAGGAATACGGCTTATTAGCTAAGACCCATTCTTCTTCAGGGCGAATCCCCTCAATGGCTGGTTATCGTTACTACGTGGATCATCTTTTACAACCAACACAAGTAGAAGAGAACGAACTTAGAAGAATCCGTCAATCTTTTGGAAAAGAATTTCATGAGATTAATGATATTATTCGACAATCAGCTGAAATTCTATCAGAATTGACAAGTTATACTGCTTTTTCATTAGGACCTGAAGTGAAAGAACGGAAATTAACCGGCTTTCGAATGGTTCCTTTGAATGATCGGCAAGTCCTTGCTATTATAGTGACAGATAAAGGCAATGTTGAAAACCAAGTATTTGCCATTCCTGCCGCTGTTTCTAGCCAAGATCTTGAAAAAATGACACAAATCATCAATGATAAGTTGGTTGGACAACCTTTGTTGACCGTTTATCATCGTTTACGGACGGAGATTCCGATGATTTTACATCGCTATTTCCAAACGCCAGAAGGAATGATGAACTTATTCGATGAGATGTTAGGACATGCCTTTGAAGAAAAAGTCTTTGTCGGTGGTCGCATGAATTTGTTAGATTTTGGCATCAAACAAGATATTGAACAATTGAAATCTGTCTATTCCTTTATGCAAAATTCTGATGAGCTGACGCATTTATTAAATGGTTCTGCAACAACAGAAAATCCAATTGTTTTTCGTATCGGCTCAGAAATTGGCAACAATCTCTTAGAAGATATGAGCATGATCACTGCTACGTATGAAGTATCAGGACATGGCAAAGGAACAATTGCCCTGCTAGGACCAACCAGTATGCCGTATTCAAAAATATTCGGTTTGGTAGACACGTTTCGACATGAGCTAGCTTCGCAACTAGGTGACTATTACCGTTTTTTAGGTAATTAAGCAAACCTTGTTAGGATAAGAAGTAGATGCATAAAGAGAAAGGAAGTTGCTGAAGTGAGTAAAAAAGAAGAGAAGCAAGAAGAATTACAAGAAGAATTACAAGAAGAAATGGAAGCTGTTGATGCTGCTGGCGTTTCTGAAGTAGAAGTTGAAGCAACAGAGATTGAAAATCTTAAAGCAGAGCTTTCCGAAATGGAAGACAAGTTCTTGCGGGCAAGAGCCGAAATTGCTAATATGAGCAATCGAAATAAAAACGAACGAGAATTATTAGTTCGTTACCGCTCACAAGATTTAGGTAAAAAGATTTTACCATCCATTGATAATTTAGAACGAGCAATGGCTATTGAAGTATCAGATGAACAAGGCGAAAGCTTGAAAAAAGGTATTTCGATGGTGCTAGAAAGTATTACTGTGGCTTTAAAAGAAGAAGGAATTGAAGAAATCCCAGCAATGGGTGAAACCTTTGATCCAAATTTACATCAAGCCGTTCAAACAGTCCCTGCTTCTGAAGAAACCCCAGCAGATACCATTGTTGAAGTTCTACAAAAAGGGTACAAATTACAAGATCGTGTGTTACGACCATCAATGGTCATTGTTGCACAATAACAAACGTTAATTAAAAATATATTATTATAGAAAACTAATACAGATTGGAGATATTCACTATGAGTAAAATTATTGGTATTGACTTAGGAACAACAAACTCAGCTGTCGCAGTGCTAGAAGGCGGCGAAGCGAAAATTATTGCAAACCCAGAAGGTAACCGCACAACTCCTTCGGTCGTTTCATTCAAAAACGGTGAAATTCAAGTGGGCGAAGTAGCAAAACGTCAAGCTGTTACAAATCCTAACACGATTTCATCTATTAAACGTCACATGGGTGAAGCTGGCTACAAAGTTGATGTTGAAGGAAAATCATATACACCACAAGAAGTTTCTGCAATGATCTTACAATATTTAAAAGGTTTTGCTGAAGACTATTTAGGTGAAAAAGTTGAAAAAGCAGTTATTACAGTTCCTGCATATTTCAACGATGCGCAACGTCAAGCAACAAAAGATGCTGGTAAAATTGCTGGTTTAGAAGTAGAACGGATCGTTAACGAACCAACAGCAGCAGCTTTAGCTTATGGCTTAGATAAAACAGACAAAGATGAAAAAATTCTTGTCTTTGACCTTGGTGGTGGTACATTCGACGTGTCAATCCTTGAATTAGGCGATGGCGTTTTCGATGTATTATCAACAGCCGGTGATAACAACCTAGGTGGGGATGACTTTGATAATAAAATCATTGACTACATGGTTGCAGAATTTAAAAAAGAAAATGGCATTGACTTAGCTAACGATAAAATGGCATTACAACGTTTGAAAGATGCTGCTGAAAAAGCGAAAAAAGACTTATCAGGTGTAACAAGCACACAAATCAGCTTGCCATTTATTACTGCTGGCGAAGCAGGACCATTGCACTTAGAAATGAACTTAACTCGTGCAAAATTTGATGAATTAACAAGTGATTTAGTTGAACGTACAAAAGTACCAGTACGTCAAGCCTTGAAAGATGCTGGTTTAAATCCTTCTGAAATCGACGAAGTTATCCTAGTTGGTGGTTCAACACGTATTCCAGCTGTAGTTGAAGCTGTTCGCAAAGAAACAAACAAAGAACCAAACAAATCAGTTAACCCTGACGAAGTAGTAGCAATGGGTGCTGCAATCCAAGGTGGCGTAATCACTGGTGATGTTAAAGACGTTGTCTTATTAGACGTAACACCGTTGTCATTAGGGATTGAAACAATGGGTGGCGTATTTACAAAATTAATTGATCGTAACACTACGATTCCAACAAGTAAATCACAAGTATTCTCAACTGCTGCTGACAATCAACCAGCTGTTGATATTCACGTTTTACAAGGTGAACGTCCAATGGCCGCTGATAATAAAACATTAGGTCGTTTCCAATTAACAGATATTCCTGCAGCTCCTCGTGGTGTGCCACAAATTGAAGTAAGCTTTGACATTGATAAAAACGGGATTGTAAATGTTCGTGCGAAAGACTTAGGCACTCAAAAAGAACAAACAATCACGATTAAATCTTCTTCAGGTTTATCTGATGATGAAATCGAACGTATGGTGAAAGATGCTGAAGCAAACGCTGAAGCCGACAAACAACGCAAAGAAGAAGTTGATCTACGCAATGACGTCGATGCTTTGTTGTTCACTGTTGATAAAACATTGAAAGAATTAGAAGGCAAAGTAGACGCTGAAGAAGTGAAAAAAGCAGAAGATGCGCGTGATGAATTAAAAGCAGCCATCGAAGCAAACGATATCGAACAAATGAAAGCAAAACGTGATTCATTGAATGAAATCGTCCAAAACTTAACAGTAAAACTTTACGAACAAGCTGCGCAACAACAAGCACAAGAAAATCCTGAAGCTGCCCAAGGTGGCGCTGATGATGTTGTTGATGCTGATTTTGAAGAAGTAAATGGTGATGACAAATAATCAATAACAATTGATTTTAGGGACTGGATCATTAGTACAATGACTAATGTCCCAGTCCCTTGTCTTTTGTGAGAAAATCAACCACAATCAAGTTAGCAAGAAACTATTTAGGTTTTGAAAGAACTGTGGTATGATTACAACGATGTTAAACAAGCTGAAAATACCTATTCACAGCTAGTAACACTGATTCAAGGTGTGACAGATAATCCAACCAGAGAGACCGAAAGCAATCGATGAATTTGGCTGGTTCTAAACACATTGTAAAGTTTGAAGAAAGTTGGAGGGAAGTCAATGGCGACGAAACGAGATTATTATGAAGTGCTAGGATTAGCAAAAGGTGCTTCAGATGATGAAATTAAAAAAGCATACCGCAAACTTTCCAAAAAGTACCATCCAGATATTAACAAAGAAGCCGATGCGGAAGAAAAATTTAAAGAAGTTTCTGAAGCGTATGAAGTATTAAGTGATCCACAGAAAAAAGCGGCCTATGACCAATATGGCCATGCAGGAACTGATCCTAATTACGGTGGCGGCGCTGGTGGCTTTGGCGGTTTCGGTGGCGGCGGATTTAGCAGTAGTGGTTTTGGTGGATTCGAAGATATTTTCGATTCATTCTTTGGTGGCGGCGGTGGCCGTTCTGTTGATCCAAATGCACCAAGACAAGGCGCCGATTTACAATATACAATTCAATTGAAATTTGAAGAAGCTATTTTCGGTGTCGAAAAAGAGATTAAGTACAATCGAGAAGATACTTGTGCAACCTGTGGCGGTAATGGCGCCAAACCAGGCACACACCCAGAAACTTGTCATAAATGTCATGGCTCTGGAACAATCAATGTTGAACGTCAAACGCCATTAGGTCGTATGATGAGTCGTCAAACTTGTGATGTGTGTCATGGCACAGGGAAAGAAATTAAAGAACCATGTCCAACTTGTCATGGCACAGGTCATGAGAAAAAAGCACATACTGTCAAAGTAAATGTGCCTGCTGGAGTAGAAGACGGTCAACAAATGCGCTTAGCTAACCAAGGAGAAGCGGGTACCAATGGTGGACCATATGGTGATTTATATGTAGTCTTTCGTGTTGAAGATAGTGATATTTTCGATCGAGATGGCGCAGAAATCTACTACGATTTACCAGTAAGTTTTGTCCAAGCGGCTCTAGGGGACGAAGTAACTGTACCAACTGTTCATGGTGACGTGAAATTAAAAATTCCGGCTGGAACACAAACTGGCACAAACTTCCGCTTAAGAGGCAAAGGTGCGCCACGTTTACGTGGTGGGGGCAATGGTGATCAACACGTGAAAGTGAAATTAATAACGCCAAAAAATCTTAATGAAGAACAAAAGGATGCCCTACGAGCTTTTGCAAAAGCTGGCGGACAAAATGTAACTGAACAACAAGAAGAAGGCTTCTTTGATAAAATGAAAGATGCGTTTGGCGGTAAGAAGAAAAAATAAAACAAACGAGTCAGAGACAAAAGCAGTTAGCTCCAAGTGTTCATCACTCTCGAAGGCTAAATTGCAACGAGTAATTGTAGGTGCTGCTTTTGTTCAACTGATTATTTTAAGATTTAGAGAGTGGGACATAAGTCGTTTTGACTTATGTCCTATTTTCTTTTTTTATTTCCAAACATTTTACGAGAATATTTTAAAATTTAGCGTATACTTAATATAAGCAAGTTAGGAGGGCTTATTTATGAAACCATATGTTTATGTAATCAGTGATATTCATGGACAAGCAGATTTGTTTGATGCCTTACTCACAGACTATGACCCAGTTGAGCATCAGCTAGTTTTAATTGGTGATTTAAACGACCGTGGTCCGCATTCTAAAGCCTGTTTTCTCAAAGGAAAAGAACTTGTCGAGCAACACGGCGCTGTTTATTTACGAGGCAATCATGAAGAATATTTTTTGCAGTTTCTTCAAAATCCAGAGGACTGGTTTGCAGGATATGTTCGCAATGGTGGCAAAGAAACAATTGAAAGTCTCTTGCATCCAGGAGCTACTGCAGAATACTCACCAACAGAAATGGCCTTAATGATCCGTAGTCGCTATCCAGAGTTAATTGATTTTTTAACAAAACGACCACTTTATTTTGAATGGCAGCATTACTTATTTGTGCATGCTGGGGTTGATTTAACGATGGAAGATTGGCGGCAAACAGCACCTAAGGATTTTTTGTGGATTCGCGAACCCTTTCATCAAGGGAAAAATAATACAGGCAAGACCATTGTTTTTGGTCATACCATTACTCCGATGTTACATGGTGATATGCAGACCACGGACCTTTGGCAAAGTGATGGAAAAATTGGGATAGATGGTGGTGCTATTTTTGGTGGCTCTGTGCATGGTGTGATTTTTAATGAAAAAGGCATTGTCCAAGATATCGAATATCAAAAACGCACCCCTGCGTGGCAACCAGAATTTTGATTCCTTAATCGTATGAATCAGTTACCTCACTTCTATATTTAGAAGCAAAAATATGCTAAAATAGATAAGTATGCATAAGAAAAGAGGTATCTAGTTAATGGCAGAAGCTTATAACGAAGAAGTAGTAGCGCTACTTCAAAAAGAATTGACAACGTATCGTTCAAAACAAATAACAACGGTTTTAACTTTATTAAATGAAGGAAATACAGTTCCTTTTATTGCCCGTTACCGGAAAGAAATGACTGGAAGTTTAGATGAAGTCCAAATCCGTGAAATAGAAGAACGTTATCATTATTTACAAAACTTGAAAAAGCGGAAAGAAGAAGTTCTCCGTTTAATTGAAGAGCAAGGAAAACTAACAAAAGAACTCAAAACAGATATTCAAAAAGCAGTAAAAATGCAACAAGTGGAAGATTTGTATCGACCATATAAACAAAAACGTCGGACCAAAGCGACTATCGCGAAAGAAAAAGGGTTGGAACCATTAGCAGATTGGTTGCTCTCTTTACCTGAAAACGCGGATATCTTAGCCAAAGCGGCTACTTTTATTAATGAAGAAAAAGAAGTTGCAACCGCCGAGATAGCCTTGCAAGGTGCTCATGAAATTTTAGCAGAACGTATTAGCGATGAACCAAAATACCGAACATGGTTACGTGATTATATGGTTAAGCATGCGCAATACGTTAGCGTAGTTAAGGATGAAGAAAAAGACGAAAAGCGGACCTATGAAATGTATTACGATTTTGCAGAACCAGTTAGCAAAATGGTGCCGCACCGTGTCTTAGCAACGAATCGTGGTGAAAAAGAAGACATTTTAAAGGTTTCCCTTGTCGCTGATGAAACAAAAATTAATGATTATTTCCAACGTCAACTAATCGGCAAGCAAGCAACAAGTTTAGCTGCTCCATACATTGAGGCTGCTTATTTAGATAGCTATAAACGATTCATTGGACCAGCGATTGAACGGGAGATTCGCAATGAATTAACAGAAAAAGCTGATGAACAAGCGATTGCAATTTTCGGTGAAAATTTACGTAATTTATTATTACAGTCACCACTTAAAGGAAAAGTTGTTCTAGGATTTGACCCGGCTTATCGGACAGGCTGTAAATTAGCAGTTGTCGATGAAACTGGTAAAGTTTTAGCAATTCAAGTGATTTATCC
>ERZ791937.441-NODE-441-length-9190-cov-2.305419_pt1 | contig 9190 bp, 9 predicted proteins | sample MGYA00510124_ERZ791937 | MGnify/ENA primary metagenome ERZ791937 (study PRJEB30046, sample SAMN00993239) | human gut metagenome | study: EMG produced TPA metagenomics assembly of the A metagenome-wide association study of gut microbiota in type 2...
CTGGATGATCCGCCAAATATTTCTTAGCGTTTTCGCGTCCTTGTCCAATTCGATCTTCTTTATAGCCATACCAAGCACCGCTCTTGTCGACGATGTCTTGTTCCACAGCCATATCTAACAATTCGCCTTCTTGCGAGATTCCGAAGCCATACATAATATCAACTTCGGCTACCTTGAATGGTGGTGCTACTTTATTCTTAACGACTTTGATCTTGGTACGATTACCAACGATATCCGTACCATTTTTCAATTGCTCCGCACGACGTACTTCTAAGCGAACGGTTGCGTAGAACTTCAATGCACGTCCACCAGGAGTTGTTTCAGGATTTCCGAACATCACGCCAACTTTTTCACGAATTTGGTTAATGAAAATAGCAATTGTTTTTGTCTTATTAATTGAGCCTGATAATTTACGTAGTGCTTGAGACATTAGTCGAGCTTGTAAGCCGACATGGCTCGCTCCCATCTCACCATCAATCTCTGCACGAGGAACTAACGCAGCAACCGAGTCGATAACAACGATGTCAATCGCACCACTTGAAACTAAGGCATCGGCAATCTCTAAGCCTTGCTCGCCCGTATCTGGTTGAGATAAAAGTAATTCATCGATGTTAACGCCTAGTTTCTCCGCATATTGAGGATCCAATGCATGCTCAGCATCGATAAAAGCGGCTGTTCCACCATTTCGTTGCACTTCTGCAATTGCGTGTAAAGAAACAGTTGTTTTACCTGAACTCTCAGGACCATATACTTCAATAATTCGGCCACGTGGATACCCACCTACGCCCAATGCAACATCTAACGCTAAAGAACCACTAGGGATAGTTGAAATTTTTTGATCAGCTTTTTCGCCTAATTTCATAATAGAACCTTTCCCAAAGTTCTTTTCAATTTTTTTCAGTGCGGCATCTAAAGCCACTTTACGATCATCTGCCAATGGATAATCCTCCTTTAATTTATATAAACTTATTTTTCATTTCCTGTTAGTAGGTCTATCATATCTCTTTTGTACCAAAAAAGCAAGAAAAAACCGAACAAACATTCGCATATTTATTTTTTATTAATGATTCGGCGCCGCAAAAGATCTAACCCTCGCATAACCGCACTCTGTCTAATATAATTTCGGTCACGGTTAAAATGGAAACATTCTGCAACGGTTGGTTGGCCTTCTTCCGCCAGCCCAATCCAAACAGTGCCTGTCGGTTGACCTTCGATTGGGTCACCAGCGACCCCAGTAAATGATAAACCATAGTTAGATTTAGCTAACTGACGCGCTTTCTCTGCCATTTCTTTGGCACACGCTTCACTTACCGTGCCATGTTCTTCTAAAAGTTCATGAGAAATTCCTAAAAAGTTCTCTTTTGTTTCTTGCGAATACGTCACGAAGCCTCCCTTAAAAATCTTCGAAGCGCCCGCAATTTCCCCCAGTGTACTTTGGAATAGGCCAGCGGTGAGGCTCTCAGCAGCCGTGACGGTTTGTCCGTTTTGTAATAACAAATCCACTGTTACCTTGGCTAAACTATTGTCATCCCCATACCCATAAAAATAGTCTCCCACTTTAGCTAAAACCTTTTCTTCCGTCGCTGTTAATAATTCTTCGCCAGCTACTAAGTCTTTTGTTTTAACTGTTAAACGAAGTGTCACTTCATTAGGCTTAGCATAAGGCGCAATGGTTGGATTCGTTTGGTGCGCAATCAACGATTGAATCTCGGTCACCAGCTGGGATTCACCAATGCCATAAAAACGCAAGACTCTCGAAATCAATTGTTCTTCTTGTGGAAACGCATCAATCAATAAAGGTCGTGCCGCTTGTTGGAACATCGGAATTAATTCATTGGGCGGCCCTGGTAAGAGCAAATAGCTTGTTGTGCCTTCTGTTACGAAAGAACCAACCGCTAATCCTGTCGGGTTTTGAAGAACTTGTCCACCTTCAATGGCTAACACTTGTCGTAGATTATTTTCCGTCATTGGCCGCTTAGACTGTTGGAAAAACTGGTGCAAGCGGTTCAATCCTTCTTGATCTTCTACTAATGATTTATGGAGATGTTGTGCGACAACTTGCTTGGTTAAATCGTCTTCTGTAGGTCCTAGCCCTCCACAAAGGACAATTAAATCACTTCTTTGTTCTGCTTCTGTTAGTAGCGTTTCTAAGCGGCCGCCGTTATCGCCAACAACGGTCTGATAGTAAACATCGATGCCTAGCGCAGCTAACTCTTCTGATAAAAAGGTGGCGTTGGTATTCACTACTTGTCCCAGTAATAATTCTGTTCCGACTGCAATGATTTCTGCTTTCATTGATTTCCCCTTCTCTAATAACATACGTAGTTAAACTCACTTTCCATTTTAGCACAACAAAATTTTTACAAAAGAATTTGAGCTTCAGGAAATAATTTTTTTATCAGGAAATTTATTAATTATTACGAAAAAAATGTTCATTTCCTCACAATACATTGTATAATAACGTTATATCGAAAGGAGAGAAATGAATGAGTGTAGTATTAGTACTTTTGGGTCTATTAGGGTTACTTGTCAGCGGGGGACTGACTATCAAAGCATTAATTAAGAAACAACCGAAAAAACAATATGGCTATGCCGCGTTAGCAAGTGCCGCTCTATTTATTGGTGGGGTTGCCACGACAGATTCTTCCCCGACACTTTCACTTGATGCAGAGAGTGTTGAAACCGATACCAATGGCTCAGCCACCATCAAAGGCGAATACGACGGCAACAGCAAACTAACGGCCAATGGCAAGGAAGTAAAAACGAAAGACAAAACGTTTGCTTACAAAGTAAAACTGTCCGATGAAAAAACGCAAAAAATCACTTTTGTTGCTGAGAAGAAAGATACCAAAGTTGAAAAATCAGTCGAAGTCACACCATCAAAAGAATTTATTGCGAGCATCACAGATTCTGAGCAAGAATTGGCCAAAACAGAAAAAGCCTTAGCTTACGCTGAAAAACAACCTTCTCAGAAAAACTATGATGAAGCCGCAACCTTAGTATCTTCATTAAGTCAAGAATACGAGGAATACAATGATCGCCTTGAAAAAATCAAAGAAGCAGTACCTGTTGATGAAGCAGTTACAACTGCTGAAAAATCTAAAAGTAAAAGCGATTATCAAGCAGCTGAAAAATTAGTAGCTGCTGCCCCAGTTGGCAAAGAAGGATTTCAACAACGGTTAACGACTGTTCAAACCGCTATCGTTGAAAAAGAAAAAAATGAACAATTAGTCGCCAGTGCAACTGCCGCTGTTGAAAAAGCTGAACAAGAACCAACTAATGAAGCTTACTATAATGAAGCGATCAAACAAATTGACGCTTTAAACTCCCCAAATCAAGCTTTAACAAAACGGGTAGCCGTTGTTAAAACTCAATTAGATGCCCACAAAGAAAAACAACGAAAAGAAGCAGAAGCTCAGAAACTAGCCGCTGAAAAAGCGCAAAAAGAACAAGCCGAAGCGGCAGCAAAAGCGCAAGCTGAAGCAGAGGCGCAACAAGCCGCACAGGCGCCGGCAGAAGTCGAGACGGCTGCTGCGGAAGCACCAAGCGGTAACGCCTTAATTAAAGGGTCACGTAATGGAATTTATCATGTACCTGGAAGTAGATATTATAATAGAACTATGAATCCAGTAGCTTGGTTCTCTACTGTTGAAGAAGCAGAAGCAGCAGGATACCGAGCACCCAAACAGTAAATACATTAGCAATAATTAATCAAACAAGAAAATGGGGCCTCCGTTGTTTTAACGGAGGCCCCATTTTTCTTGTTTCTTTTATTGATACACACTAATTCGTTGATTTGGGTGTGCATTACTTTCCACTTCATCTAACATGGCAACGGCGTAGTCTGCGTAACTAATGTAGCTGTCACCTTGACTATTGGTTGTTAATTCTTCGCCAGCGACTTCATAATGGCCTGTCGCAGGACCTTCAGCATCAAACATGGCTGCAGGACTAATATAGGTCCAGTGGATGTTTTGAGCTTCTTTCAATAAGTTTAAAGCTTCGCCCATCGCCGAAGCTAATGGCTGAATTTCTGCTGGGAATGATGGTGTATCTTTTAATTGAGTTGTGTGTTCTGGGTCCACATACAAGGTTCCAGCGCCCCCAACGACAAACAAGCGCGTTTTTTGATTGGTTAAAATCTCAATCAAATGCTGGGTAGATTTGGGGAAATCTTGCACATTAGGGAATCCTAAGGCACTAATTAATACATCAAACGCTTGAATATCTTCTGTTGTTAATTGATAAACATCTTTTTCAATGGTCGGTGTGCCATCTGTTATTTTTGAGGCATTACGAACGATGGCTGTCACGTCCATCCCACGACGTTTAGCTTCTGCTAAAAGTAATTGTCCTTCTTTTCCTGTTGCTACTTTCATGTAAATCATCCTTTCATTTTTAAATAGAACTAAAATAGTTACATTTAATACTTTAAAAGTAGAGAGATTACTTATCTCTCTTAACTTCTATTTCATGAATCACATCTGCTAAGGTGATGCTTTTCAATTCTTCTTCCATTTTTTGTTGCACTTTAGTAAATTCAGTTTCTAGTACCGATTGGATATTTGCCCCAACGGAACAGTTTGGATTAGGATTTTGATGAATATTGAAAATCTCTCGTTCCAATTCAACCGCTGTATAAATTTCATACAGTGAGATCTCTTCTGGTTTCTTTAATAAGGTATTTTTATTGGCTCCACGCATGGAATGAATCAAGCCGGCTTTTTTTAACTGGCTCATTAGTCGTCGAACAACGACTGGATTCGTATTCACGCTCGAAGCAATGTATTCAGAAGTCACTTGTTCTTGAGGACCTGTTTCAATCAAACTTAAAATATGAATCGCAACACTTAATTTCGTTGACATGGCCATGTCTAATCACTCCAAACTAAATGTAACGTTATTTGTTACATTTACAGAATACGCTGTTTCGTTTTATTTGTCAATGAGAAACCTCTGACTATTCAAAATAAAAATCAGTTGTTGAAACAACACGGGCCCCAAACGGCATTAACGCTAATTTCGCCAATTTAAAGGACTGTTGCCCAAACGGAATACCGATGATTGTCAGACAAAGCAACAAGCCACTAATACAATGCCCAATTGCTAATGGTAGTCCACTGATAATCAGCCAAATAATATTTACCACCAAAGATACGCCGCTATCACTATACACGACTCGCTTTTTAAACGGCCAAAAGCTCAACCCCGCTAATTTAAAACATTGTAAACCAATCGGAATACCGATAATTGTAATCCACCAAATCACGCCTGCGAATAGCCAAGATAAGCCACCAAAAAAGCCGCCAAAGATGAACCATAAAATATTGCCAAGTGTTTTCATTCTTGTTCCTCTACTTTCCTCATTAAAAATTATGTATGTGAGTAAGTATACCACGAAAGCTTCTTTTTGTTTCAAACAATATTGTAAGGTCGCTGACTCGTTAAAAGACGAAGACGCTGTTTCATGATACAATGAAGAAACTAACGATAAAGGAGCAGACTTCATGGACTTACATTTAACCGTTGATCTAAAAAAAACAAAGACACTCATTGACTTAGCCGATCAGGCCCACTTAATCATTGAACAAACAACTAAATTACCGAAAAAAGAGGCAGCGATTCTTTTCTTGCTAAGAGATAACCAACTAGTTGCTTTAGGACTTGCTGAAGAAAAAGCTACATATAAAGAAGTTTCTTTTGATCACTCGATTTTATTGAAACCGACTTGGGACACAGAACTTGCCTATTTAGCGCAAGCTTTCCTAGATGATGCGAAAGAAAGTGGTTTAACATTGGAAGCGACTCCAACGACAGTCAAAATTCCGAAAAGTGCGGTAGCGACAGTGACTAACTATAAAGAAACAGTCACCTTTATCTTGGAACGTTTTGGCTACTCTCTGTTTAAAAAACCGGCGCCGAAGAAAGCCAGACCAGCCAAAGCACGCCACAAATGGACAAAAGAAGTTAGCCAAATTCCTTTTTATATTGATACTCGACAAAGTAAAGCAACTGTTTTTTGGCAAAAGCGCAATGAAATGCTTATTAAAGCTGGCGCGACAATGATGCCAGAAGCCCCTTTAAATAAAGACGGGTCTGTCGGTTTCTCCGCCAGATTTGGTGAAAAACTTCGTGATGAACGCAAGGGCCAATTTAAAGACTTTGTCACAACGGAAGATATCGTCTTAAAAAGCGTTAATGAAGTCGGCTTGTTTCTCTATTTTGCTGGAACAAACAGCTGGTTAGAGCTAGTTGATGAGAACGGCAAAACCTTAAATGAATGGACTGTGGTGGAATAAACCTTATAAAAAATGTCGCACCTGATTTTTATGATTCAGGCGCGACATTTTTTTAATTTAAATAACTTTTTGCTATCGCTTGATACTTATCAATCATATCTAAATAATTATCAATTTCGACATATTCGTCGACTTGGTGTGCAGTAGTGGTCACACCTGGTCCAAAGACAACGCAATCAAATGTATTGTCTGATTTAGTAAATTCAGCTAAGTCTGTGGTCCCAGCGCTTGTCACTAATGGTAATGGTTGATCAAATTGGGCTTGAATGGCTTGAATTAACGCAGAATCTTTCTCAGCTTTTACAGGAATTTTATTGTAATCAATCGTTAATTCTAACTGATGTTTTTCTTTTTTGTTCAATTCATCGACAATTTTTTGTAATAATGCAATGACTTGGTCGTTGCTGAATTCTGGAATTGAACGGATATTCCCTTGCAAGGCTGCTTGACCTGGAATACTGTTCACTTGTGTGCCACCTTTAATGACGGTTACATTGTGAATCGTTCGACCCAATTCAGGATTTTCATAGTTTGCTGTGACTTCCGCCATTTGTTGGTTTGCTTCTGTAATAAATTCGTTCAAATTATTAATTGCATTAATGCCTTCTTCCGGCATCGAACTGTGGGCTTCTTTTCCGTGTGACACAACAGAATAGTTAATTGAACCCATGTGCGCATACATCAAGTTATAATTGGTTGGTTCTCCAATGACTAAGGCACTTAAATCATCCGCATAGCCTTTTTCAGTTAATTGGCCAGCACCTAGCTCACCGACTTCTTCACCAACTGTACCTAAAAATTTAACCGCTCCATTTAATGGAACTTCCTTTTCTTTTAATTCAATCATTGCTAAAACCATTGCGACTAAGCCGCTTTTCATGTCCGTTGAGCCACGGCCATACAATTTATTTCCTTCAATATGGGCCGCAAATGGCGGGAAAGTCCATTGACTTTCGTCCCCTTCAGAAACCACGTCCATGTGGCCACTAAACCCTAAGACTTTTTCTCGGTTTTCACCTAAATAAGCAACCAAACTACTACGATTTGGTGCATAAGAAACAAGTTCAGAAGGGATCTCATATTTCTTCAAAAGATTTTGTAAATAGATTGCCACTTCTTCTTCGTTTCCATTTACAGATTTAATTTTAACCACATCTTGTAAAATACTAATTTTTTCTGATTTTTCCATTGCCATTCGCCCTTTCTTGTTATGCTTAATTCTAGTGTACGCTTCTCTCAGTAAAACCGCAACTGACTTGGTTAGGTCAGTTAAAAACACGCGACATTTCTTAAAACTGTCGCGTGTTTTTTGCTGAGTTTATTTTAAATAATTAGGCGCTGCCAATTCATTCTCAATGACTTGATTAGGGATCACAAATTCAGGGGTGCCCATATAGTAAGGCGCAATCTCTCCTTGAGGAAACACAATCACTAATTGGTGTTTTTCATTGATATAGAAAGGTTGGTCCTTTTTAATTTTTTTGAAGGGTTGAACATCACTGGGGGCATCCTCTTTTTCGGACCAGTATATTTTATTGCTATCGTTCTTCATTTGGTCTGCTATTTGTTGTTTAATTTCACTACTAATGACATCAATGTAAAAATCATTTTTAAAAATTAAGGGGAGTGAAACGACAACATTGGCTCGTTTGTCGATGGTGTCATATTTCGTTGTCGTCGCAGAGCTGCCTTTAATTTCTGTGAAGGTTCGTTTGACCACTAGGAAACGACGGTCGTCCACGACTTTTTCATAATCTCCAGTGACTGAAACACGAGAACCATCAAACAATTGCCCTTTGACTTGTTGAAATTCTGTTTGGGCTTCTTTCAAGTATTTTTTGTTGAGCGTGTCGGCTACTGAAGATTCTTGGGATGTTTGGATTTTAGGGACATCGATGTTTACTTCACTTTCCTGTTTTTTCGCTGTCAACGTTTTGATGGTGACTAATTGAACAATTTTATCTAACACAGGAATGTTGCGGGCTGCTTCACTAAAACCTGGAAACAAATTGACTGATAAGACAAAGCCACAAGCCACCACTAGACTACTTTGCAGTGAGCGGTTTCTAAAACGAAGCCAGGTGTACCGCTTTTTCTCTTTATGAAAACGCGCTTTGACTTCCGCTTGTAGATCCGTTGGCAACGGTTGTTGGCGGTATTCTTTTGAAAAGTTTTTAACAACGCTTTTTACAAAATCTTCCATTATTTTTTCGCTTCCTTTCTTTTACTAATTCAATAGACTTCGGAGTTCATTCAAACTGCGGTACATCTTCGTTTTAATCGTGTTTTCGTTAATATCCAGGATCAAGGCGATTTCTTTTAGCGTAAATCCTTCAAAAAATTTTAATAGAATAATTTCACGATTGGGACTATCTAATTGATTAATAATTTCTTCAATTTCTAAAAAACTGCGTTGGGGATTATTTAAAAGGGCTAACACATGTTCATCTTTTTCAATATGAACGGCTTCTCGTTTCTTTTTACGCCAATAATCTGTCGCTACAGAAAGCAGAATTCGAAAGAACCACGCGTCAAAATCCTTAATATCGGGTCCTTTTTGGATGGCCTTCAGTGCCTTTTCAAAGCTTTCTTGAATCACATCCAAGGCATCTTCTTTCGAATGTGTATAGTTAAAGGCAATGCGATACATTTTTTCATATTTGGTATCAACAAGCGTTTCTAACGCGCGAATTTGTTTTTTTCTTTTCCAACCATCGAAAACCATCGATTTCTGGAACCTCCTTTCCTGTACACTTATATAGACGAATCACAAGCATAAAAAGTTTCAACTTTTTTATTATTTTTAATTTTTATATTCTAAAAGAAAAAGCGCGGTACAAAAATCACTTTGGATTTTTGCTCCACGCTCAAAAACTGATAAACGGCGGGAA
>ERZ791937.442-NODE-442-length-9174-cov-29.649194_pt1 | contig 9174 bp, 6 predicted proteins | sample MGYA00510124_ERZ791937 | MGnify/ENA primary metagenome ERZ791937 (study PRJEB30046, sample SAMN00993239) | human gut metagenome | study: EMG produced TPA metagenomics assembly of the A metagenome-wide association study of gut microbiota in type 2...
AGACTATCATACAACACTCCGCGCTCATATAAAAGCTGTGCGCGTTCGTCATCGGATAAAGCCCGACTGGCAAGAATTTGTTCCATGCGTGCCAGAATCACTTCTTGCTGTAAAGTCGGTTGCAATGGTACTGCGAGGACGGCGTCCTTACGCCAGGCGGTGCTACTGCATCCTGCCAGCGTGAGAGCTGTCGCCACGAAACACCAGCGCAAAAAAGGCTTCATTTCCCACTCCCGAAGACAACGATTGGATGAACGTCCTGTTCCCCGGCTGCAAACGAGGCGTCCTGCCCGTAAAACGCCCTCCGCAAAAGCGGAGGGCTAACGGCAACCTTACTCGCCCTGCTCGGCAGCCGGAGCTTCCGGCGCTGCGGCAGACGGAGTCTGTTCAGTTGCTTCTTTAATGCTCAGACGGACACGGCCCTGGCGGTCAACTTCCAGAACCTTAACCGGTACTTCCTGACCCATCTGCAGGTAGTCAGTCACTTTCTCAACGCGCTTGTCAGCGATCTGCGAGATGTGAACCAGACCTTCTTTACCGCCGCCGATGGCAACGAATGCGCCAAAGTCAACGATACGGGTCACTTTACCATTGTAGATGCGGCCAACTTCGATCTCAGCGGTGATCTCTTCGATACGACGGATAGCATGCTGCGCTTTGTCGCCGTCGGTCGCTGCGATCTTCACGGTACCGTCATCTTCGATCTCGATGGTAGTACCGGTCTCTTCGGTCAGGGCACGGATAACAGAACCGCCTTTACCGATAACGTCTTTGATCTTGTCCGGGTTGATCTTGATGGTATGGATACGCGGTGCGAATTCAGAGATATCGCCGCGCGGCGCGTTAATCGCCTGCTCCATCACGCCCAGGATGTGCAGACGCGCACCTTTAGCCTGGTTCAATGCAGCCTGCATGATTTCTTTGGTGATACCTTCAATTTTGATATCCATCTGCAGCGCAGAGATACCGTCGCGGGAACCCGCAACTTTGAAGTCCATATCGCCGAGGTGGTCTTCGTCACCGAGGATGTCAGACAGCACGACGAAGTTGTCGCCTTCTTTCACCAGACCCATTGCGATACCCGCCACAGCGGCTTTTACCGGCACGCCGGCGTCCATCAGCGCCAGAGAGGCGCCGCAGACGGAAGCCATGGAAGAGGAACCGTTAGATTCGGTGATTTCCGATACCACGCGCACGGTGTACGGGAATTCTTCAATAGTCGGCATCACGGCCAGTACGCCGCGCTTCGCCAGACGACCGTGACCGATTTCACGACGCTTCGGAGACCCCACCATGCCAGTTTCGCCTACGGAGTACGGAGGGAAGTTGTAGTGGAACAGGAAGGAGTCGGTGCGCTCGCCCATCAGTTCGTCGATGTTCTGCGCATCGCGTGCGGTACCCAGAGTCGCGGTAACCAGCGCCTGCGTTTCGCCACGGGTGAACAGCGCGGAACCGTGAGTACGCGGCAGAACGCCGGTACGAACGTCCAGACCACGGATCATATCTTTTTCACGGCCATCGATACGCGGCTCGCCGGCCAGTACGCGGCTACGAACCACGTTTTTCTCGATGGCGTGCAGGATTTCACCCAGCTCGTTAGCGTCCAGGGTTTCATCTTCAGCAACCAGCGTGGCGATGGTTTCAGATTTGATCACGTCAACCTGAGCGTAACGCTCTTGTTTGTCGGTGATACGGTAAGCATCGCTCAGACGGGATTCAGCCAGCGCAGCCACGCGCGCGTTCAGCGCTTCGTTGACCGCTTCCGGCTGCCAGTCCCAACGCGGTTTACCGGCTTCTTTCACCAGGTCGTTGATGTTCTGAATAACAATCTGCTGCTGCTCGTGGCCGAAGACCACCGCGCCCAGCATCTGGTCTTCGCTCAGCAGTTCCGCTTCGGATTCCACCATCAGCACGGCCGCTTCGGTACCGGCAACCACCAGGTCCAGTTTGCTGGACTTCAGTTCTTCCTGGGTTGGGTTCAGTACGTACTGGTCGTTGATGTAACCCACGCGCGCAGCGCCGATTGGGCCATTGAACGGAATACCAGACAGCGACAGCGCAGCGGAAGCACCGATCATCGCGACGATGTCTGGGTTAACCTGCGGGTTAACGGAAACGACGGTGGCGATAACCTGAACTTCGTTAACGAAGCCTTCCGGGAACAGCGGGCGAACCGGGCGGTCAATCAGACGCGCGATCAGGGTTTCGCCTTCGCTTGGACGGCCTTCACGACGGAAGAAACCACCCGGGATTTTACCGGCAGCGTAGGTACGCTCCTGGTAGTTAACGGTCAGCGGGAAAAAGTCCTGGCCTGGCTTCGCTTTTTTCTGACCCACAACGGTAACGAATACCGCAGTGTCATCCATGCTAACCATCACAGCGGCCGTTGCCTGGCGCGCCATCATGCCGGTTTCCAGGGTCACGGTATGCTGGCCGTACTGGAATTTACGAACGATCGGATTAAGCAAAATTCTATCCTTTTTATCTATAAATCACGCCATATCCACGACATAGCGTCTATTGACCCGATCTTCTGCATCCTCGCGACTAATGACAACCTTTACCCGCCCCTGCGGATGAAGCCTCTCATTAGCCGCGCGAACCTCTGCATGAAGATCATTACTAGCAACAATACATGAGTTTTGAATGAATTGCTGCCGCCCGGTCGAAAAAAGGGGCCGTCAGGCCCCTTTTTCTGAAACTCGCAGAATTAGCGACGCAGACCCAGACGCTCAATCAGCGCAGAGTAACGGGCAACATCTTTACGTTTCAGGTAGTCGAGCAGTTTACGACGCTGAGAAACCATGCGCAGCAGACCACGACGGCTGTGGTGATCTTTTTTGTGCTCTGCAAAGTGGCCCTGCAGGTGGTTGATCTGTGCAGTCAGCAGTGCAACCTGAACTTCGGTAGAACCGCTGTCGTTTTCGCCACGACCAAACTCAGAAACGATTTTTGCTTTAGCTTCAACGCTTAGAGACATTTTATAACTCCAAAAATTAAAAGAAAGAAAGGGTGCCGATCTCTAATTCAGCGACCCCTGATGCAACGCCCGAAAATGTTAAAACACGTTAGCGGACGTTAAGCGGCGATATTCTACTCGTAGCAGGCTTTTATCGCAAGAAAAGCGCTTACGCCGGGTATTCCACCACCAGACGACGCGGCGCCACGCGGCCTTCATCGTCAATTTCGCCCATGCCGAGAAACTTGCCGGATTCGCTTTCCATCACCCGCACCAGCCCGTTAAGCGGCGCGCCTGACTGACGTACCGGGTTGCCGTTCTTAAAGTAGACTGCGGAGGTTTCTGGAATATTAACCAGCGGGTAATCCGAGGCCGGGCTGTCCATCGGCATCAGCAGTGGATCAAGCAACTGAGCGGCAGGAATATCCTGCGCCGCCGCCTCATCGACCAGCGCCTGCAGCTGCTCGAGGGTCACCATCCGCTCGACCGGGTATTTGCTTACCGCCAGGCGACGCAGGAAAATCACGTGCGCGCCGCAGCCGAGCTTCTCACCTAAATCATCGATAATCGTCCGGATGTAGGTGCCTTTCGAGCAGTGGATCTCCAGCTCCAGCTCATCGCCTTCGCGGCGAATAAACAGCAGCTCATAGACGGTTATCGGCCGGGCTTCCCGCGGAACTTCAATACCCTGGCGAGCATATTCGTATAGCTTCTTGCCCTGATATTTCAGCGCCGAATACATCGACGGCACCTGCTGCGTCTCGCCGCGGAAGCTGTCCAGCGCCGCCGCCAGCTGTTCGTCGCTAAAAGTCAGCGGGCGCTCTTCCACCACCTGACCGTCGGCATCGGAGGTATCCGTGCGCTGGCCAAGTTTGGCGATCACGCGGTAACGCTTATCGGAGTCCAGCAGATACTGGGAAAACTTGGTCGCTTCGCCAAGGCAGATCGGCAGCATACCGGTCGCCAGCGGATCCAGCGCGCCGGTATGCCCGGCGCGGTTGGCGTTATAAATACGTTTTACTTTTTGCAGCACATCGTTACTGGAGGCGCCCTGAGGCTTGTCCAGCAACAATACGCCATGCACGTCGCGGCCGCGACGACGAGGACGACTCATCAGTCCTCCTTGCTGTCGTCCGGGTTCACACGACGCTCATCGTCGTGTTTCACCACGCTGGTGACCAGGTTGGACATACGCATCCCTTCCACCAGTGAGTTGTCGTAGAAGAAAGTCAGTTCCGGTACGATGCGCAGACGCATCGCTTTCCCCAGCAGAGAGCGGATAAAGCCAGAAGCTTCCTGCAGCGCTTTGATGCCCGCTTTCACCGCGGCTTCATCTTTGTCGTTAAGGAAGGTGACATACACCTTGGCATAGGCCAGGTCACGGGACATTTCCACACCGGAAACGGTGGTCATCATGCCCAGACGCGGATCTTTAATTTCACGCTGCAGGATGATGGCAATCTCTTTTTGCATCTCCTGGGCCACACGCTGCGGGCGACCAAATTCTTTCGCCATAATAAGTTCTCCAGAATAAAGACAAAAAAGGGGCCAAAAGCCCCTTTTTAAAATGATTGCCGGGTGGCGCTTCGCTTCCCCGGCTGCTTAGCCATCAAATGATTAATCGATGCTACGCTGGATTTCGATGATTTCGAACACTTCGATCATATCGCCAACGCGAACGTCGTTGTAGTTCTTCACGCCGATACCACATTCCATGCCGTTACGGACTTCGTTAACGTCATCTTTGAAGCGGCGCAGGGATTCCAGCTCGCCTTCATAGATAACCACGTTGTCACGCAGAACGCGGATTGGGTTGTGACGTTTGATCGTCCCTTCAGTAACCATACAGCCCGCGATGGCGCCGAATTTCGGCGATTTGAAGACATCACGCACTTCAGCCAGACCGATGATCTGCTGTTTCAGTTCCGGAGACAGCATGCCGCTCATCGCCGCTTTCACTTCGTCGATCAGGTTATAGATGACGGAGTAGTAACGCAGATCCAGGCTTTCCGCTTCGATAACTTTACGCGCAGAGGCATCGGCACGAACGTTGAAGCCAACCAGAATCGCGTTGGATGCTGCTGCCAGGGTAGCGTCGGTTTCGGTGATACCACCTACGCCGGAACCGATGATCTTCACTTTCACTTCGTCGGTAGACAGTTTCAGTAAGGAATCGGAAATCGCTTCGACAGAACCCTGTACGTCCGCTTTCAGTACGATGTTCACTTCGTGAACTTCGCCTTCGGTCATGTTAGCGAACATGTTTTCCAGTTTAGATTTCTGCTGACGCGCCAGCTTAACTTCACGGAATTTGCCCTGACGATACAGCGCCACTTCACGCGCTTTTTTCTCGTCACGAACCACGGTCACTTCGTCACCGGCAGCCGGCACACCGGACAGGCCGAGGATTTCCACCGGAATGGACGGACCCGCTTCCAGCACTTCGCGACCCAGTTCGTCACGCATCGCGCGCACACGGCCATATTCGAAGCCGCACAGAACAATGTCGCCCTTGTGCAGAGTACCTTCGCGAACCAGAACGGTAGCTACCGGACCACGACCTTTATCAAGGAAGGATTCGATGACCGCGCCGCTCGCCATACCGTTGCGGACCGCTTTCAGCTCAAGAACTTCAGCCTGCAGCAGGATCGCGTCCAGCAGGTCGTCGATGCCGGTACCCGCTTTCGCGGAAACGTGGACGAACTGGCTCTCGCCGCCCCACTCTTCCGGCAGGATGCCGTACTGGGACAGTTCGTTCTTCACGCGATCCGGATCGGCTTCTGGCTTATCGATCTTGTTCACCGCCACTACCACCGGTACCTGCGCCGCTTTAGCGTGCTGGATAGCTTCGATAGTCTGCGGCATCACGCCGTCGTCTGCCGCCACCACCAGAACCACGATATCCGTCGCCTGCGCGCCACGAGCACGCATGGAGGTAAACGCGGCGTGGCCCGGGGTATCCAGGAAGGTGATCATGCCGTTGTCGGTTTCGACGTGGTAAGCACCGATGTGCTGGGTAATACCACCCGCTTCGCCGGAGGCAACCTTGGTAGAACGAATGTAGTCCAGCAGCGAGGTTTTACCGTGGTCAACGTGACCCATAATGGTCACGACCGGTGCGCGCGGTTCAGCCGCCGCGCCGGTGTCACGGTCGCTCATTACGGCTTCTTCCAGTTCGTTTTCACGACGCAGGATAACTTTGTGGCCCATCTCTTCGGCAACCAGCTGTGCGGTTTCCTGGTCGATGACCTGGTTGATGGTCGCCATGGCGCCCAGCTTCATCATCGCTTTGATGACCTGAGAACCTTTCACCGCCATCTTGTTAGCCAGTTCGCCAACGGTGATGGTTTCGCCGATTACGACGTCACGGTTAACGGCCTGCGCTGGCTTCTGGAAGCCCTGCTGCAGAGCGGAACCTTTACGGTGCTTACCGCCTTTACCGCCGCGCACGGCCGCGCGGGCTTCTTCACGATCAGCTTTCGATTCAGCGTGTTTGTTGCCTTTCTTCGCCGGACGAGCCGCTTTGCTGCTACGGCTACGGCCGCGACCGCCTTCGACTTCACGATCGTTATCATCTTCAGCCTGACGAGCATGCTGTGATGTGGTGACGTGATAGTCGCTGCTATCTTCCGGGCTGTCTGAGGTTTCAGACCAATTTTTTTCGTTTTCTTCAGCCATACGGCGTGCTTCTTCCGCTACACGGCGCGCTTCTTCTTCAAGTTTGCGGCGTGCTTCTTCTTCCGATTTGCGCTTCAGTTCCGCGGCTTCGTTCTCGCGACGGATCTTTTCAGCCTGGGCGGTTTTGGTCATTTCGTCGGTATGTTGATTGCTCACTTTGTCTTTTTCCGCAGCTTCACGTTTCGCTTTATCAGCGACTTCACGTTTAGCTTGTTCTGCGGCCTCACGTTCAGCTTTTAATTGCGCCTCGCGTTTCGCTGCTTCTTCAGCTTCACGACGGGCCTGCTCTTCCGCTTCACGCTGCGCCTGCTCTTCCGCGGCCAGGCGTTCAGCCTCTTGCGGATCGCGTTTCACAAAGGTGCGTTTCTTGCGGACTTCGATTTGTACCGATTTACTCTTTCCACCGGTACCTGGAATATTCAACGTACTGCGCGTCTTACGCTGTAACGTCAGCTTGTCTGGCGCCGAACCATGCTCACGGTTCAGGTGCGTCAACAAAGTTTGTTTCTCTTGCGAGGTCACAGAATCATCAGCCGATTTGCGGATGCCTGCGTCAGCAAATTGCTGTATCAGGCGATCCACAGAGGTCTGAATCTCTGAGGCCAGCGCTTTAATAGTCACATCTGTCATGCTGTTCCTTCCTGCTACAGTTTATTACGCTTCGTCGCCGAACCAACAAATGTTGCGAGCGGCCATGATGAGCTCGCCAGCTTTCTCGTCGGTCATCCCTTCGATATCAGCCAGGTCATCAACGCCCTGCTCGGCGAGATCTTCCAGCGTACAAACACCACGGGCAGCCAGTTTGAATGCCAGGGCACGATCCAGACCTTCGAGATTCAACAGATCATCGGCAGGTTTGTTATCTCCCAGGCTTTCTTCCTGAGCCAGCGCCAGCGTAGTCAGTGCGTTTTTCGCACGCTCACGAAGTGCTTCAACGGTGGCTTCATCCAGACCGTCGATTTCCAGCAGTTCTTTCATCGGCACATAGGCCAGCTCTTCCAGCGAGGAGAAGCCTTCTTCAACCAGCACTGTCGCGAAATCTTCATCAATATCAAGATATTTGGTGAAGGTATCGATAGCGGCATGCGCTTCCGCCTGGTGCTTAGCCTGCAGATCGTCAACGGTCATGACGTTGAGTTCCCAGCCGCTGAGCTGTGAAGCCAGGCGGACGTTCTGACCGTTACGGCCGATCGCCTGCGCCAGGTTGCCCGCTTCTACCGCGATATCCATGGTGTGTTTATCTTCATCCACCACGATGGACGCGACGTCTGCCGGCGCCATAGCGTTAATCACGAACTGCGCCGGGTTATCATCCCACAGGACGATATCGATGCGTTCACCACCCAGCTCAGTCGACACGGCCTGCACACGCGCACCGCGCATACCGACGCAAGCGCCAACCGGGTCGATGCGCTTGTCGTTGGTTTTCACCGCGATTTTGGCACGAGAGCCCGGATCGCGAGCCGCCGCTTTGATCTCCAGCACTTCTTCACCGATTTCCGGCACTTCGATGCGGAACAGTTCGATCAGCATCTCAGGTTTGGAACGGGTGACGAACAGCTGGGCGCCACGCGCTTCCGGACGGACAGCGTACAGTACGCCGCGAATGCGGTCGCCCGGACGGAAGTTTTCACGCGGCAGCATATCTTCACGCAGGATCACGGCTTCAGCGTTGTTACCCAGATCCAGTGTGATATTGTCGCGGTTCACTTTTTTCACCACGCCGGTGATGATCTCACCTTCGTGCTCGCGGAACTGATCGACCACCATCGCGCGCTCGGCTTCGCGGACTTTCTGCACGATAACCTGCTTAGCGGTCTGGGTGGTGATACGGTCGAAGGTAACAGATTCGATCTGATCTTCGACATAGTCGCCGACGTTCATGCTTTCATCTTCGAAACGCGCTGCTTCCAGCGTGATCTCGCGCGTTGGCTGGGTGACTTCTTCTACAACCAGCCAACGACGGAAGGTATCGAAATCGCCGCTCTTGCGGTCGATTTCAACGCGAACGTCGATCTCTTGTTCGTATTTTTTCTTGGTGGCCGTTGCCAGCGCGCTTTCCAGCGCTTCGAAAATTTTCTCACGCGGCAGCGCTTTTTCGTTGGAAACGGCTTCAACAACAGCCAAAATTTCTTTGTTCATCGGGGCCTTTCACCTCAATCCAGACTGTTAAAAGTGGGGAACCAGGTTCGCCTTCTGGATGTTACTCAGCGCGAACACTTCATCTTTGCCTTCGACGGTTACCGTGATCATCTCACCGTCTACCGCTTTGATAATGCCCTGCCATTTGCGGCGGTTCTGAACCGCCATGCGCAGCACCAGCGCAACTTCTTCGCCGGTGAAACGTTGATAGTGTTCGGCGGTGAACATCGGACGGTCAAGACCAGGCGAAGAGACTTCCAGGTTGTAAGCGACAGTGATCGGGTCTTCGACATCCATGACGGCGCTTACCTGGTGGCTCACATCAGCACAATCATCAACGTTGATGCCATCTTCACTATCAATATAGATGCGCAGTGTGGATGTGCGACCGCGAA
>ERZ791937.456-NODE-456-length-9020-cov-2.460346_pt1 | contig 9020 bp, 4 predicted proteins | sample MGYA00510124_ERZ791937 | MGnify/ENA primary metagenome ERZ791937 (study PRJEB30046, sample SAMN00993239) | human gut metagenome | study: EMG produced TPA metagenomics assembly of the A metagenome-wide association study of gut microbiota in type 2...
TTGAAAAACCATGAGGGGAGCTGGACGTTCTCAAAAGATTTCACGATAAACAAAAAGCAAGCTGATCAGTATAATAAGCGTTCTGTTGATCATAAAGTCAAAAACCTTCACTGGCTTAAGTACCTCATGGCCTTTTTAATTCTAGTTATTTTAGGTACCGTCTGCTATATCTTGGGAAAAAAGAAGGGAAAAATGAGGTTGTAAAACCTGCCTTTAAAATAGTTGACAATTATGCAGAAAAAATCATGCCAGTATGAATTATCTATGACATAAGGGAAGAATAGCTGTCTAGCAAGGATAAATTGTCAAATTAGCGTTAATTTACGCAAGTCATTGGTGTTCCTTATTTTGGAAAGTAGTATTATACTATTATTGTTCAATGATTCACAATAGAAACAAGGAGGAAAGAACCATGTATAAAGCAATTGTCGCAGCAAAAGGAAAAACAACAAAAATTGTTGAAAAAGAATCGCGTCCATTGAAAGATAATGAAGCGCGGTTGAAAATGGAAGTCTGTGGTGTCTGTCATACGGATTTACACGTTAAGAATGCAGATTTTGGCGATGTTAGCGGTTGTACCTTAGGTCACGAAGGAATTGGGATTGTGACGGAGGTTGGAAAAGACGTTACTAGTATAAAGATTGGTGATCGTGCATCTGTTGCATGGTTTTATGAAGGGGTAAATGGATCGGTTTTTCGGGAAGGATCGACAGGATTTGCCGTTGGTTTTATGAAGGCTGCGGGCATTGCGAATATTGTACTTCTGGTCGAGAAACGCTTTGTCGTTCAGTAAAAAATGCTGGATATACAGTTGATGGTGCCATGGCCGAAGAATGCATCGTCACAGACGGTTATGCAGTGAAAGTGCCAGAAAATTTAGCATCAGAGCCAGCTTCCTCTATTACTTGTGCAGGGGTAACAACCTACAAAGCGATAAAAGAATCTGGGATTCGTCCAGGTCAATGGCTAATGATTTCAGGATTAGGTGGGCTAGGTAATCTAGCTTTACAATATGCCAAGCATGTCTTTAATGCAAAAGTAGTAGCTGTTGATGTGAATGATAATCAGTTAGCTTTTGCGAAAGAAATGGGTGCTGATCTTTTAATTAATCCAGTTAAAGATCCTGATTTTGCTGCACAACTTCAAAAAGAAATTGGCGGTGTCCATGCAGCAGTAGTCACTGCGGTAGCTAAATCAGCATTTAATGGCGCAGTCGATGCAGTCCGTGCGGGAGGAACGGTTGTCGCCGTTGGATTGCCTGTTGAGACAATGGATTTATCTATTCCACGTCTTGTTCTTGATGGCATTCACGTAGTCGGATCGTTAGTTGGAACCCGTCAAGATTTAAGAGAAGCTTTCCAATTCGGTGCAGAAGGAAAAGTTGTTCCTGTTTGTCAAACACGTCAACCAGAAGAAATTAATGCTATTTTTGAAGAAATGGAACAAGGAAAAATTCGCGGGCGAATGGTCATTGATTTTCGCAGTTAATTTAGTTTTTTAGTGATTCGTTGATTTAATCTGAAAACCATGAAAGGATGGATGGAATGTTTGCGAATCTTACTCTCCGTGAGAGACGACTGCTTAAGCAAGCACAAGTGGGAGCCACAATTAGCTTTATTCTTTTGTTTGTACCAATTCTGACAATCAGTCTTTTGCATACTAGTGACTTATTAGCAAAATGGCTAGGTATAGTTGGGGTAATTATGGTTTTACCATTGTTGTATTTTGCGTGGCAGATTTTAAAGATAGCCTATAAAGATCAAAAAGATAATCCAACGCCTCCTTTGTGGGTTCCGAAAGTTTATGGGATTGGGCTTTCGATCAATCCCTATCACCGGTTTGGAAAGTTAATTTTTATATTGCTAGCGGTACTGATAGTTGGCATCATCATTAGTTTGCTTTTCACACCAGCAAGTCAAATCAATCACTAAAAAACGAGTAATCAACACCCTCTTGCTGAGCAGGAGGGTGTTGATTATTTTTAAATAGACTAGATTTGAGCAACAGGTATTAGATTTTTGAAAAAAGTCTTTCTTTTTCTGATGTAGATATTTTCGCAATAAAATCATCATTATAAGTGAATTAACAGGTTTATCAAGGGTTAATACTCGTTAATGGTGGCTGCTATAATTAACCGTTGACAAACACAAAAAAACCATCATACGATAATTATGTTATTAAAAAAGTGAAAAATTGGTAGTCAACAAATGAAAACGCATTCATTAGGAAATTGTGATTCTGTACTAAAATTTTTTTAAGTTATTTTGTTAAAGAATAAAATTTTTATATAAGATGAAAATGGATTGTTTTCATTTAATAATTTATTGAAAGGATGTGTTTATGAAAGGTTTACTGAAACTGACTTTCTAACAGTCTCAGTAAACTAAGAAAATCGTTATGACTTTTCATCTGGATAAAACCTTGTTGGGTTTTGGATTTTGTGAGTAATTGTGTCGGAACTATTCTATGGGGAGCAATTTTAAGGAGGAAAAAATGAACAAAGAGTATCAGGGTAAAAAAATTTACGGTAAAAAGCACTGGTTGACATTTTTATTAGTGAGTTCGTCTGTATTGGCGTTCCATTCGTTTGTTACGATGGATTCTCAAGTGGTTGATGCGCAAGAGCAAACAGCAAAAGAAGACGTAGCTGATTCAGCAACGTCAGTCGGAGCAATTGTGTCGATTGAAAAAGCGGAGAAAAACTTTGTCATTACGTATGCTTCTGGAAAAAAAGCACAAATTAGTATTTTAAACGACCATCTTTTTCGCTATCATCTAGATCCAACTGGTAAATTTGAAGAATATCCAACGCCAAATGATCCAAAGCATGTTGCGAAAATTACGGCTAAAACAATGGCCGACTATGGTACACAAGCCTTTGAGCAAACGAACGTCACAGATTCAGGAAACCAATTTATTCTAGAAAATAATGGTTTAAAAATTATATTCGAAAAAGGAAGCGCTTTAATGAAGGTTCTAGACAAGAAAAAGAATCAAGTTATTTTAGAAGAAACCGCTCCGCTATCCTTTAAAAATGATAAAGCTACACAAACGTTAAAACAAAGTAGTCAAGAAAATTATTTTGGCGGAGGAACTCAAAATGGTCGATTTACGCATAAAGGAACAGCTATCCAGATTGTCAATACGAACAATTGGGTAGATGGCGGAGTAGCATCGCCTAACCCATTTTATTGGTCAACTGCAGGGTATGGCGTTGTTCGAAATACATGGAAACCTGGCAACTATGATTTTGGAAGTCATGATCCACAAACAACCACAACGACGCACGAAGGAACAGATTTTGATGCTTTTTATTTCTTTAATGATTCCTCAGCAGGTATTTTAAAAGATTACTATGAATTAACCGGGAAACCAGCTTTGATGCCAGAATACGGGTTCTATGAAGCACATTTAAACGCGTATAATCGGGACTATTGGGTGAAAGTAGCAGAAGGAACCGCGGGAGCAGTTAAGTTTGAAGATGGTAATTTTTACAAAGAATACCAACCAGGCGATTTAGGAAACTTAAATGGCACGTTAGAATCTTTAAATGGAGAAAAAGAGAATTATCAATTTTCTGCACGCGCAGTTATTGATCGATATAAGAAAAACGATATGCCGTTAGGGTGGTTCTTGCCAAATGACGGCTACGGTGCTGGCTATGGCCAAACAGATTCATTGGACGGCGATGTACAAAACTTAAAAGAATTTACAGAGTATGCTCAAGCCAATGGTGTTGAAGTGGGGCTGTGGACCCAATCTAATCTCCATCCAGCGGATCCTAAAAATCCTAAAAAAGGAGAACGGGATATTGCGAAAGAAGTTAGTGTCGCTGGTGTTAAAGCTCTCAAAACTGACGTGGCGTGGGTCGGGTATGGGTATTCCTTTGGCTTAAATGGTGTAGAAGATGCCGCGAATGTTTTTGTAAAAGAAACAGACGGCGCAGTTCGTCCGATGATTGTTTCATTAGATGGTTGGGCCGGAACCCAACGGCACGCTGGTATCTGGACAGGCGATCAAACGGGTGGTCAATGGGAATATATTCGCTTCCATATCCCAACATATATCGGGACTTCGTTGTCTGGACAACCAAATGTCGGTTCAGATATGGATGGAATTTTTGGTGGAAAAAATAAAGAGGTCAACATACGTGATTTCCAATGGAAAACTTTTACACCAGTGCAGCTAAATATGGACGGCTGGGGCTCCAACCCAAAAACGCCATTTGCTTTTGATCAAGAAGTCACAGATTTGAACCGAGCGTATCTAAAATTAAAATCAATGATGATGCCTTATAACTACAGTATTGCCAAGGAATCAGTTGATGGACTACCAATGGTACGGGCCATGGCTTTAGAATTTCCTAATGAAGGAACAGCATATACAAAAGATTCTCAATACCAATATATGTGGGGACCCAATTTACTCGTTGCCCCAATTTATAATGGCAATCAAGATGAGGCAGGAAATTCAATCCGTGATGGAATCTACTTACCAGATGAAAAACAAGTCTGGGTTGACTTATTTACAGGCGAAAAATATCAAGGTGGCCGTGTCTTAAATGGAGTAAAAACACCGCTGTGGAAGGTGCCCGTTTTCGTCAAAGATGGCAGTATTATCCCAATGACGAATCCAAACAACAATCCAAAGGAAATCCAACGAGATCAACGATCTTTCTTGATTTATCCAAATGGCGCCACTTCTTTTAATATGTATGAAGATGACGGAATTTCAACTAGTTATGAAGCTGGGCAATCAGCTACGACTAAAATAAATAGTCAAGGCCCTAAATCAAACGAAAAAGGGGATCTGACCGTTACTATCGAACCGACAAAAGGAAGTTATAGTGGCTTTGTTGATGAACGAAGCACCACGCTTGATTTGTTAGCTTCAGAAGCGCCCGAAAGCGTAACAGCAATGGTGGGGGGAACAGAAGTAACCTTGAAACAAGCAGCTAATAAAGAAGAATTTTTAGCTGGCACAAATCTATATTATTTTGATAAAGAATTCCAAGTGAATCAGTATCTTTCTGAAGCTTCAGGAGAAAAACTGAACCAATCAGCGTTATCAGTAAAACTAGCGAAACAATCTGTGACCGCCAAAGATGTTCAAATAACTGTCAAAGGTTTCATTAATAAAGGAACGGTTGACGGAGGAAATACAACGGTCGATGACCAGTTAACTATTCCGGCAAATGTCGCAATCAATGAAGAAAAAACAACGCCATCTTCTTTGACTCTTCAATGGGATCAAGTAACTGAGGCAACAAGCTATGAAGTAGAGCGTGACGGGACTGTTTTCGGAAATATTCAAACGAATACAGCAACATTTGATGGATTTTCCTTCCTAAGCGAACATACTTTTCGAGTTCGAGCTGTTGGAAAAAACGGGGTCTCTGAATGGAGTGAACCGATTAAAGGAAAAACACAAGATGATCCCTATAAAGAAACAATTAATCAAGTCAAAGCAACAAGTAATTTACCAGAACAACCAGGCGCAGAATTGAAGAAATTAACAGATAAAGATTTGAGTACAGGTTGGCATACGAACTGGTCAACCGGCATCGCTAATCCAAGTGATGGAAATTTCTTGACTTTAAAATTTGATCTTGGTGCGGAGTATCAAATGGATAAAATTGAATACTTGCCAAGAGACAATGCCGGCAACGGAAATATTTTGCAGCTCCAGTATCGGACGTCGAAAGATGGAGCTAATTGGACAGAGTTTTCAGAACCTATTAACTGGAAGCAAGATGCTTTGACAAAAACCATTGAAACGAAGGACCAAGCGTATCGTTTTGTTGAAATGAAGGTATTAAAATCGGTGGGTAATTTTGGCTCTGGTCGTGAGATGCTCTTTTACAAACAACCAGGAACAGAAGGAATCTTACATGGAGACATTACTAACGATGGAACGATTGATGAAAATGATGCAATGAGTTATCGAAACTATACAGGCTTAGAATCTGTGGACAGTGACTTTAATGGCTATGTTGAAAAAGGCGATTTAAATAAAAATGGGGTAATTGATGCTTATGATATCAGTTATGTTTTACGACAATTAGATGGTGGGATTGAGATACCTGATGTCGAAGAAATTGCGGGCGGTTTATCCCTTGCTGTGGTTAATGAAAATGGCAAGGATACTTATCTTCCTGGCGATACATTAACCTTTACACTTAAAGGTCAAGACTTAAAAAACATTAATGCGTTAAGCACAAAAATGTCCTTTGATTCTAGCAAATTTGAACTTGTCGGTCAGCCTGCAACCACGAATAATACAAAACAAATGGAAAATTATTCTAAATATCGGAAACATTCAAATGATGTGGAGAATCTATATTTAGTTCTTAGTAATCAAGGAAATAAACAATTGTTAAATGGTTCAATGGACTTAGTTACCTTTAAAGTTAAAGTAAAAGAAACAACTCGCGTAAAACGTGCGACAACTGTTGAGCAGCTATTACAATTTGATATGAGTCAAGGATTATTAGTGGGCCAAGGATTCCAACAAGCAACACTTTCAGATTTTTCTGTAACAGTGAAGCCAACAGAGCTAGTAGATAAAGAGTTATTACAAGCGCTAATTACGCTAAATCAAGCACGTGTCGAAAAAGAATATACGCCTGAAACTTGGGCAATCTTTAAACCAATCTTAGATGAGGCAGTAGCTGTTCTAGCCAATGAGCAAGCCACACAGACAGACGTTTCTGCTGCTGTGGAAAATCTAGAAAAGGCTGTAGAACAGTTGGAAAAAATGCCTGATGTAGCGAATAAAGCTGATTTAGAAAAAGCAATTCAAGAGGGGCTGGCGAAAAAACCAAGTGATGGGCAAGAATTCACCGAAGAAACTAAAAAAGTTCTCGAAGAGTCATTAGCAGCAGCTCAAAAAGTATTTGCTCAAGAAAAAGTTACCCAAGAAGAAATAGACCAAGCGACTAAAACATTGCGTGAAGCAATTGCACAATTAAAAGAACAACCCGTCGCCGTTGATAAGGAAACCTTAAAAGAGCAAATCGCTCAAGCCCGAGGAAGAAAGCCGGAAGAAGGATACCAATTTACAAAAGAAACAGAAAAACAATTGCAAGAAGCAATTCAAGCGGCTGAAGCAATCGTAGCGAAAGAAACGGCGACAAAAGAAGAAGTCTCAGCGGCTCTAAACGCATTGGAAACTGCAATGGCTCAATTAAAAGAAGTACCCCTTGTAAATAAAGACCAATTACAAGAAGTTGTCAAACGAGCGCAGCAAGTCACTCCAAGTGAAGGGCACCAATTTACTGCCTCCTCGTTACAAGATTTACAAAAAGCGCTTTTAGCAGCTAAAAACACATTGGAAAACCCAGCAGCTAATCAAAAAATGATTGATGAAGCGGTTGCTGAATTAACTAGTGCCATCGATGGGTTACAAGAAGAAGCGTTAGTTACAGATAAAAAAGCCTTAGAGGCAATGATAGCCAAAGCAAAAGCAATCAAACCATCTGCCGGAAAAGAATTTACTAGCGAGTCTAAAGCGCGCTTAACTGAAGCAATTGACCAAGCGGAAGGGATTTTAGCTGATAAAAATGCTCGGCAAGAACAAATTGATACTGCTGAAAAAAATGTAAAAACTGCTTTGGATAGTTTAGAGGAACAAGTCCTTCAAACGGATAAAACAAAGTTGAAAGAACTGCTTCAAAAAGCAGAAACCTTGAAACCTAAAGCAGGAAAACAATTTACAAAAGCATCGCAAGAAGCTTTAGCTGAAGCAATTAAACAAGCAAAAGCACTTGTTGAGGACCCAAATGCGACGCAAGAAGCTGTGGACAAATGTTTAAGTATTTTATCACAAGCCATTGAAGCAATGGCAGAAGAGCCAATCAGTAGCAACTCTACAGGCAACAATGGAAATCATAGCACGGTTAGCGGGACTGGTAGCGTAACCAGTCCAGGAAAGGGCACAGCAGCAGGTGGAACGACAACAAAAACCACCACTTCTGGTACTTTGCCAAAAGCAAATGAAGTTGTTTCGCCAATCTGGTCAATCAGTGGTTTTCTATTGATAGTAAGTATTGGTTTAGGAAAATTATTCTTCAAAAATAAAAAAGACCAAAATTAGCGTATCATTAACTTACAAGGCGCATTTGTACAAAAACAGTGTGCAAATGCGCAAGTAAGTAATAGGAGAGGATTTTTACGAATGAAAAGAAAGAAAATCAAGAATCAACTACTTGTTTTAACAAGTATTCTCGTTCTTCTGAGTTTGGAAGTCGCTCCAGTTGTTACGTTGGCTGCAGAATTACCAAGTAGCTCGCTACAAACAGCTCTGTCCTCGGAAACGACAATTACTTCGGAAGAAAAAGTAATTGAAACAACCGAAACAACTGTTGCTACATCGACAACGTCCACTAGTAGTTCGTCATCTGAATCAAATAGTTCTACCGATACGACTACCGAATCAACGAGTCATTCAACGACAGAAACGACAACCACAAATACCAGTTCTGAAACAAAAAAAGAACCTACAGAGCCAACGGTATCATCAGAAATCACGCAGCCTGTTGAACAATCGCAACCACCACAAGTTCCTGTGACCAAGCAAGAACCTGAAGAACCTATTCAAGTTCCTGAAGCCACCAATAACGTTGTTGAAGAAAATCAGGCTGTATCGTTAAATCCGTCCCTCAAAGTAGATGAAATAGCTTCTTCAAATTTAAAAGGCTACGAACTTCCACTGTTGTCGTCTTTTGGCGAAAAGAAACGGGCAGTCGTGGTGGCTGAAGCATTAAGACACGTTGGGAAAACAAAAAAAGAATTTAATTTGACGGAGCAAGCATTAACCAGTAGTTTCCTTGCCCAAAAAATTTACCAACAATTATTTAAAATAGACATTGGCAGTACACCGCAAGAACAAATGACATTTGGTAAAGTTCGTTCTATAGAGGAGGCAGAACCTGGTGATCTGATTTTTTGGCAAACAGCTGAAGGAAAAACGCTTCAAAATGGTGTTTATCTTGGCCAAGGAAAATATTTAATTGCCGCAGC
>ERZ791937.459-NODE-459-length-8967-cov-333.772554_pt1 | contig 8967 bp, 7 predicted proteins | sample MGYA00510124_ERZ791937 | MGnify/ENA primary metagenome ERZ791937 (study PRJEB30046, sample SAMN00993239) | human gut metagenome | study: EMG produced TPA metagenomics assembly of the A metagenome-wide association study of gut microbiota in type 2...
AGTCATCGGGCATTATCTGAACATAAAACACTATCAATAAGTTGGAGTCATTACCGCGCTTCCTGGGGGGTTAATGGCTGATGACGATAAAATCATATATCGAATGATTTATTTCTCTGCCTGTAAATATCAGGCCAGGATTTATTATGCGATTAATGATAAATATCATATCATCTGCGGGTTTCCCTCCACGCAGGTCCGGTTTCCGGCGAAACCGGAGCCTCATTTTTCGGCCTGAAGTTTTGTCGTTGACTACTTTTTACCGGCTTGTGCCCAGTTGAGAAGCCGCTGACTTAGTTTCTGAATCTCCGAAGATGGCTTTCCGGAATAAAATAGATGTTGCCCCGTGCCCGTGAGCAGGCCACGTATAGCCTGTTACGGGATGATGGTGGAAGTGCTGCCAGCTTCTGTTGGATGAGGCGCATCCAGTGGTTGGCCCCCATCACGATGCAGACGTCCTGAAAGTGGTCGAGTCCTTTACTGCCCCCCCAGTTCATTGAGTGGCATCCGTAACGGTGATGTTCGCGATAGAAGAGCTTGATCATCGTGTTGTCCGCGTGCAGGGCCGCTGAACGCGCTTCATCCGTGACGATTTCAATCTGGGTGGTATGTGTTCCATGAGCCGAAATGCGAATGTTCAGTTGTCCGGTAATGAACTCACACACTGTAGCTGAACAGCGCCATGTCCGGCTGAGCGTCTCACAATCCACCATGATACCCGCAGCCCTGAAGCGAGCCTCGTATCGGGTTATGTCTTCATGCAGCGTAGCATTGACGTTACCGTCGCGGCTTGTGTCAAAGGTATGCTGATAAAAATCCCCGCAGCACAGCACTGAGATTTCCGCGCGGCATAGCTCCAGCAGAAAATTAAAGTCATGGCCGGCAAAGTCCTGGACTTCATCAACGAACAACTCATCGTAGTAACGGGCAAGTCGGGTACGGATATCTGGCAGCAACCCCCGGGCTGTCAGCAGGTGTGCGAGCCGCCGGTGATACAGCCGTCCGGCGGGATCCTGATAATGCCGGATATTCGTGCGCGGTATTCTGGAAGGGGGCTGGTTGAAGCTCAGACCACGCGATGACAGTTGCTCCTGCAGGAAAGGGCGAAAACAGAAACCGTGCAGAAACTCAAACCAGGTCATCACACGGATCCCGTACGGTATGTAGCCAAAGCGTCTGATAATCTGCGCCCGCAGATGTGCTTCATTATTTACGGTGAAGGTCAGGATCAGCGTCCGCCGGTCCTCTCTTAACCGACGTATCAGCAGCGTGGTTTTACCCGAGCCGGCAACCGCAAATATCACTCTCTTATCCATGCCAGTGCCTCCTGGATATAATCAGGAACGGTCAGCTTTTCGGCGTGCAACTGTAACAGCTGGAATGCTGCTTCTGCCTTATTGGCCAGCATGTAATCCTGAACCGTGAGTGTCCGGCGGGTTCCGCGGAAAAGCGCATCACACAGGTCGGCATTATCCTGATACAGGCAGATTTCAAATGTGGAGCGGCTGTTGTCGTGGTCAGCAAATACCCGGGAGCGGGAACAAAGCACGTCAGCATAGCGTTCATCGCAATTTTGCTGATAGTTGCCGTCATTGTCGCGAAGGGCCGCGACACGATTTTCCAGAAGACGGGCCAGTTCAAGATAACGACGGAAACTCGTTCCGCCGATAGCGATGATGTGAACCCCGTCATCCTCCGGTGCCCTGCCATACAGGCGGTGATAAAAGGCCTCGATCAGAATAAACTCAGCATCCCCCTCCACGAGCAGCACGCGTCTGGCCAGCGCAAATTCCAGCACGTTATTATCCGGTGCTTTCATGAAGAAGGCGGCAGTCTCAGCGGAAAGTTCATTCATCAGTACCGGCCGGGTAGCTCCGAGGAGAATAGCCTTACGTAGGTCGAGGCGGGAGGAGATATGGCTACTGTGTGTGGCAATAAACACCTGCGTCTGCCGTTCCGTGGCAAGCTGATTAACCAGCCTCTTCATACTGACATGGCTGAGATGATTCTCCGGCTCCTCAAGCAACAGCGCGTGGATCTCTCCCCCCTGCTGCTGATGCCGCTGCAGCGCAAACTCCGTTTTGATGAAACACTGTCTTCCTTTTCCGCGGTGACGAATGGAAATACCGTCCTCAGTAATGTCCAGGTTCGCCTCAAGACCTGATTTAGCGCCGGAACGCACGCCAAACTGATACGTTTTCAGCGTGTCGTTTATGGCGGACAGATGCCGGGCGCAGAAGTGCATTTTCTGTTGCCGGTAACTGTTTTCAAGCCGGTACCGATCGGCCACCGGCACATTGACGCTGTAAACTGTGCGCGTATACTCCTGTGCGGCATGCTCGTTATCAATGCGTGCACTGTCTAAGAACAGATGGCGCAGATAGCGTCTGAAGCCTGCGAAATGACCACCGGAGAATGTGCTGAACTGCACGGAATAGTATTCATAGGGAAAATTATCAGGATCCTGCTGCAAAACATGGTGTATATCCTGACCGTATTCCTCCATCATGGGAGCAATGCGCATTCTGAGACCATCCGCATCGATACCCGCCAGATTTTGCCTGCCGTTCAGGTCAGGCTCTCCCCCATTACTCAGGAAAACGTCAGCGGTCAGCACGGGTAACTGATCGGCACGGCGCTCACCTTCCTGAAAATGCCTGACTGCTGACTGTGACAGGAGCGATTCCACCCCCAGCGCCTCAACCCGATGCCTGCTGTCACTCAGCACAAGGTCAAGAGCCAGCAGAATAGTGCTTTTCCCGGACTCATTGTCCCCAACCAGAATGTTACGATCGTTGCTGAAGCGCAGGTCCAGTTCCGGAAACTTTTTGAAGTTTTGCAGCATAAGCCGCGTGATCAGTGGCATTTTTTTATTCCTTTATATACCGCTGCCTGAAAGAGCGGCCGGCCGCGCCTGACCGCCTGTTTTGTTTTACAGCGTTATCTTACCCAGTCTTCCAGCACAAGACCCGGTACCCGCTCAAACTCTCTCACATTATTCGTCACCAGAATGGCACAGGCAGCGATGGCGTGTCCGGCTATCGCCGTGTCGTTCGGACCGATCGGCGTGCCGGCGAGACGCAGTGCCACCTTAATCTCCGTGGTCGCATCCACCGCGGCGCGGTCCCACGGCAGGACGGCATCGAGCCTCTCACAGAACGCGTCAACCAGTTGCACGTGGCGTGGCGAGGCCTTCGGACCGGTGGCACCGAAGCGCATCTCGGAGTAGGTGATGGCCGAGACCACGATACGGTGACCGCGCAGCACCGACTGCTCCAGGTGCTTAAGCAATGCTTCAGGTTGCTCGCGCATGATGAACGAGCAGATGTTCGTGTCGAGCATATAGATCTTGTTCACAGGTTAACTCGTCCTTCGTCGCTGACAACGTCCTCGCGCTCCGTCATAAAGTCCGGATCGGCCTTTTCTAGCTCCAGGAATGAGCCCCAGGTCGGCCGGACGGGGCGCAGAATGATGCTGTCCCCTTCCCGGACGATCTCCAGCTCGCTCACCCCCTCAAAATCCAGATCGCGTGGAAGGCGGATAGCACGGTTGTTGCCATTTTTAAAAATGGATACGGTTCTCATGATTCTCTCCCGGGTAAGTGTGGATATGTGATGCATATCCGGAATGATGTTCATTGCACCGGGTGTGTGCATATGTTTAGTATAGGCAGATGTTAGGCATATGTATAGATTCAGCATATGCAGATGGTGAGGATATGCGTATACCATGAATATGCAGATGTCAGGCATATGGATATGTTCAGCCTATGTTATTTTCTCTCTTTCCCCGTGCAGATCCGGTTTCTGGTGAAGTCGGAGCCCACCATCTCCGAGTATTTGATAAGCCAATTCTTGTATCCCTTTGCCTTTATTATCTTTTTGGTTTTCAGAAGTTATAATGCCTGTTAAATCAACAATGTTGGAAGATCAACATGAGAAGACCATCCCGAACTGAAGCACTGATGCCAGTACTGAGTGCTAACAAAGCTCAGGAAGAACAGATTAACACCTCCTATGAACCACTGACTCCCTCAGTCATTACAGATGAAAAAGCACAAAGCTATATCGAAGCTTTGAATTTTGCCTGTTCTCGCCCGGATATCAGAAATATTGCAGTAACAGGGCCGTACGGGGCCGGTAAAAGTTCGGTATTACTGACATGGGAAAGGGCGGAGGATAATGACTTTCGGGTGATGACCGTATCACTGGCTGACTTTGAAATGCAGCGGGCATACCCCGGAGATTCGCTGTCAGTTGAGGGTAAGCCCGACTATGATGATAACGAAAAAAAAGCGGGAAAAGCCGAAGAGAAAACAATCGAGTACAGCATCCTGCAACAACTGCTCTATAAAGAGAAAAAAAGTGTGTTACCCTATTCCCGTCTGGAGCGCATTTCTGACGTAAGTGCGTGTCAGATAGCCATGATGACGGCCAGTCTGTTATTCATACTGGCTTCGACGGCAACTGGTCTGCTTTTTCTTTTCCCGGATTACATCCGGGAAAAGCTCTCCCTGTCGCCAGAACTGAGTCAGTTTCTGCTGGAGTTGCCTGTACTCGCTAGGTTTGGTAGCGCCGGGATATTTCTTTTTACTGCTTTATTCTTTGCACTGAAGAAATTGCACCGTACAGGGGTATTTGATCGGCGTGTAAGTATTGATAAAGTTGACATACTGAAAGGTGCCATTACAACACGCCCTGCGGCCCCTTCTCTTCTCAATGTGTACATTGATGAAATCGTCTACTTTTTCGAACAGACACAATACAATGTAGTCATATTTGAGGATCTTGACCGTCATAATGACGGAGCCATTTTTATCAAACTCCGGGAAATAAATCAGCTTATCAATAACTGCCTCCCCACAGACAATCCTGTCCGATTTATCTACGCTGTCAGGGATAATCTTTTCATAACACCAGAATCACGGACAAAATTTTTCGATTTCGTCATACCAGTAATCCCAGTAATGGACAGTGAGAATGCTTCTGAGCATTTTCTAAGTAAATTTACACTTGATGAACTCAGGCAGGAAGGATTCAAAGACTGCCTTGCCAGACTGGCTCTTTTTATTCCTGATATGCGGGTTATGCATAACATTGCGAATGAATTTCGTCTTTACCGGAATATTGTGAATAATGGAGGAGATTTAAAGCGTCTTATTTCACTGATCACCTATAAAAACCTTTATGCTGAAGACTATCACAGGATAGATCAGAAAAAAGGAATGCTTTATAGCATTGTATCTGAATATACATCAGGTAAATTAAGAGAGGATTATTGCAATAATCTAAAAAACAAAATTGAAACGTGTCTAACTGAACTATCTAAACTACATAATGAAGAAGTGGTCACTGAACATGAGTTAAGAAGTGAAATTTTGCGGCCATATATCAGTGAAAAAACAGCACCCCGATTACATATTATGACAGGTACAGGAGGGCAATATGATTTTGATGATGTAATCCAAAATGAAAATACATTTCTTTCTTTGCTGAGCAACCAAATAATCAGCATTAAACCTAGTGGATATAACATTACTATAACAACAATCGATAAAAAAACAGCTCAGGTTATGAAGGAGGAATATCAGGAAAGAATAGCGATTATTCAAAAGAAACTAAATAATGATGTTTCTCGATTGGAGGAAAATATTAAAAAAAACAGGTGCGAGATTCAGAATGCATCCTCGTATGATCTTGCTTTTTTCATCAATAAAATGGGGAGATCAGGTTTCGAAAGATATATTGCATGTTGTTCAACGCCTGAACAACATGACGGAGAATCCATTACTGATAATGCCGCAAATATTGATTTTATTTATTTCCTTCTATCTCATGGTTATCTTTCCACTGACTATATGGCCTACCGCTCAGTCTTTATGCCAGGTAGTCTGAGCACGGAAGACAATAACTTTATCAGGGCTGTGACGTCAGGAAGATTACCTGATGAAACGGCAAAAATGCCCCTCAGCAATATTGCTAACACAGTAGCAAAATTGCATGGACTGGGCATACTGATGCATGACAATGCATGGCATCCTCAGATTCTCTGGTACCTCATGCGCAATGATACGAACTCTCTGAAGACTATCATGAGGATGCAGGCAGAGGTCGGAGCCGAACGGCGGATGGTAAGACTGGCCAATGAGATCTTCCCCCTATGGGAACCTGCTGCGCAGCGGGAATATATCAGATTAATGGTCGACGGGGATGGTCATTTATCCACTATGATCCACCAGATTGGGCGCCTGAATGATACCGTAGCTGAACAAAATCTTCTCCCGGTATTACTGTCCTTACCGATACTTTCTTGGGAAGCCGTCTCTCAGATAACTCGGGAAGAACTGCAGAGACTCATCGATTTGCAATTTAATCTCGTAACGTCCTTACCGGAGAATTGTGCGCAGTTTTTCTGTGAAAACCTGCGGAATTCAGGTTGTCGCCTGACTAACATTCCTTTGGCCCGGAGTGACTCTGGGCAGGAAACATTGCATTTGGTGGTACAGAAAAAATTGTGGACCTATTCCACGTTAAACCTGCAAAACATTTGTTTCTCACTTTCTCATGAGTCAGAGAATAACAGTGATACCTTCCGTAAGAAGCCTGTTGCTTTAATAAAATCGCTTCGTATTCCGAACCTTGAAAAATATGTTTATGAAAACATATCATCATTCATTCGTGATGTTTTTATACACTCTGAAGAAAATGATCTCATTCCTGATTTTCTTAATTCGACATTCGTTGACTGGGATGATGCAAAGTACATGACAGAAAGTATGAGCTTCGTACTGGAAGACGTATCAGTTATCCTGAACAAAGAGAATACCGAAACAACAGAAATTTCTTATGATCAAAACCTGTATTCACTTCTGGCTCATCATAATCATATTACCCCTTGCTGGAATAATGTTATTTCTCTACTGAGTGAAGATGCGTCAATTGCTGGTGATACTTTTTGTGAGTGGCTTAATATTAATTATTCTTTATTGCCAAATGACTCGTTGCCTTTGACTGATGTTCAGTTCTCGCAATTACTTATTAAGGCTGTTACATCACCTCATATCAGTAAAGAAGCGTTAATAGCGATAACCATGGCATTTAGGATAACTCTTATTAATGTGCCAGAAAACTTACCACTGAATAATGCTGCGGTACTAATCAAGCAAAAATGGCTGGCACCAACCAGTACTGTGTTTGAACAACTTTATCAGGCACTGTACGAAGAAGGTGACAAACTGACATCACTACTTTATGCACTTATTTGTGCCCGTCCTGTATTATTGAGTGATAATTACGAGCTTGTTTTATTTTCTGATGACCAGTTTGACCTGGGGATTACTCGTTTAATTCTGAATGGCGATAAGATTGCAGATGAAGTCTGTATCAGTATCCTGAACTGGCTCTGGGAAAAAGATGAAGCCCTGCTCTCTGAGGCACCACTTCTCAGCCAGCAAGCCCTGATAAGGTTCTCCACCAAAATAACCGATGACCGGCAGAAGCAGGCACTGCTGATGCAATGTCTTAAAAATGACGGTGGGTCACACAAGTTCATCAGACAGGTGCTCATGACGTTCGGGCATCAGGATTATGCCGCTTTCCTCACAGAGAGGAATTATCGTAGCATTCCCCGTAGTGATGCCATGTGGCAACTGGCTGTCCAGCTGGGAAATAGTGGATTTATCAGGCCGCCGAAACTTACTCACGCTGATACACGTATTCGTATAGAGCCCTTTTTTAACGCTGAAAATGAATACGACTGACATCGCAAAATAGTGGTAAGTCCGTCGGGGGCGGCCTTACTCCTTTATCCTGCCCAGTCTTCCAGTACCAGTCCAGGCACCCGCTCAAACTCTCTCACATTATTCGTCACCAGTATTGCCCCGGTGGCGATGGCGTGCCCGGCGATCGCCGTGTCGTTTGGACCGATCGGCGTGCCGGCGAGGCGCAGCGCCACCTTAACCTCCGTGGTTGCATCCACCGCAGCGCGATCCCAGGGCAGGATGGCATCGAGACGGGCGCAGAACGCGTCAACCAGCTGCACGTGGCGTGGCGATGCCTTTGGACCGGTGGCGCCGAAGCGCATCTCGGAGTAGGTGATGGCCGAGACCACGATACGGTGACCGCGCAGCACCGACTGCTCCAGGTGCTTAAGCAATGCTTCAGGTTGCTCGCGCATGATGAACGAGCAGATGTTCGTGTCGAGCATATAGATCTTGTTCACAGGTTAAATCGTCCTTCGTCGCAGACAACGTCCTCGCGTTCCGTCATAAAGCCCGGATCGGCCTTTTCTAGCTCCAGGAATGAGCTCCAGCTCGGGCGGAGGGGACGCAGAATGATTCTGTCCCCTTCCCGTACAATCTCCAGCTCACTCACCCCCTCAAAATCCAGATCGCGGGGCAGACGGATCGCGCGGTTATTGCCATTTTTGAAAATAGATACGGTTCTCATGTCTTCCTCCTGGCAAGGCGGCTTTTATATATGTTTAGTATATGCAGATGTGATACATATGTATATGTTATAAATATGCAGATGTGTGAGATATGCGTATGCCTGTCATATGCAGATGCCAAACATATGGATATGCATGGTATCTGCATGTTTCTCTCTTTTTTCACCGGGATCCGAAAAATATCATAGTAGGAAATGCCGTACCTGAGCCGTCAGGCTGGCCGGATGATATAGTGGATTCTCGAACCGGAACGGGAGGGTTAAATGGGAAATTATTCAGATTTTGAGACCGATTTTGTTCAGCGAACACTGGCGCTTATCGATCAATATAACGAAATGATTGAGGTGCTGGGCAAACCATTCAGGGAGCAGTACAACTACACGTTGACCCTGAATTGCCTCCTGGGTCTTATCGTGTTACCGAAAGAGAGAGCGCTCTCTTTCCTGCTTGCCGACCGTTTAACGGTAACCGGCTCATTTAAACCGTCTGGTCTGTTTCCTCCGGCTCTACAAAAATAAT